>Ga0307942_1001464_pt1:0-15000 | contig 18796 bp, 25 predicted proteins | sample OrgLakmetagen175_FD_201846 | JGI IMG/M metagenome (GOLD analysis project Ga0307942, IMG submission 201846) | Saline water microbial communities from Organic Lake, Antarctica - #175 | ecosystem: Environmental > Aquatic > Non-marine Saline and Alkaline > Saline | place: Antarctica: Organic... | reverse complement strand
ACACGCCCTCACGCAAGCCAGCATCCTTCCGTGCCCCAGCGCAGCCTCTCACACACACTGGCCCACCCCAATTTGTCCTCGCGCACATTGTTTGGGCATCAACGGGAGTATGGTCAGAACTCTCAGCTGGGCGCGCGGTCAGGACTGCAGAGAGAGCAGCAGCAAGACGCTGAGCAGCAGTGGGATGGGCGGCTGAGAAATCGTCACCACCATCAGCAGCAGCAGCGGCGGCGGCAGGAGGATCTGCAGGAGGGGTTTTTGGGGAGGGCGAAGCTTGTGGGCTCTGAGCTGCCTCCTCACGAGCTTGCACAGGTAGGGAAGAGGGTTCTTCACGGGGAGGTTAAATGTGAAAATAGATCATTACCATGACCAAATGAATCAGGGGTACAAGGCCTGCTGGGTCTGAGCTGCCTCCTCACGAGCTTGCACAGGTAGGGAAGAGGGTTTTTCACGGTACCTCTGTAGGATTTATGCGGACGCAAAAATCTGAGCGCTTATTACGCTGAAGCTAAAAAAGCGACCTTATTAAGGAGCGCTTGTGTGGGAGGTTGAATGTGTAAATAGATTATTACCGTGACCAAATGAATCAAGGGTACAAGGCCTGCTGGGTCTGAGCTGCCTCCTCATCGCAGCTGACACTGCAAAAGGGGAACTCAAACTCACAGAAGGGGTTATTGAGAGTCCAGTCTCCTTGTGTTAATTTATAAAAGGAAACAAGGCCTGCGGGTCTGAGCTGCCTCCTTATCAGCTGACACTGCGAAGGGAAACTCACAGATGGATTTATTAAGCGGCCAGTCTCTTTGTGTTAATACATAAAAGGAAACAAGGCCTGCGGGGTCTGAGCTGCCTCCTCATGAGCTTGCATTGCAAAGGGAAACTCAAACTCACAGAAGGATCCATTGAGAGTCCAGGCTCCTTGTGTTAATTCATAAAAGGAAACAAGGCCTGCTGGGTCTGAGCTGCCTCCTCATCAGCTGACACTGTGAAGGGAAACTCACAGAAGGATTTATTCAGACTCCAGTCTCCCTGTGTAAATTTATAAAAGGAAACAAGGGTTGCGGGGTCTGAGCTGCCTCCTCATGAGCTTGCATTGCAAAAGGAAACTCACAGAAGGATTTATTGAGAGTCCAGTCTCCTTGTGTTAATCATAAAAGGAAACAAAGGCCTGTTTGCACTGCGAAGGGAAACTCACAGGAATGCAGAATGAGCAGCGATTACCTTTTAAGTGGATGGGTGGTACAGGTATGGGTGAGAAGTGGGTGGTGGTACAGGTATGGGTGGGAATGGTGGTACAGGTATGGGTGAGAAGTGGGTGGTGGTACAGGTATGGGTGAGAAGTGGATGGTGGTACAGGTATGGGTGAGAAGTGGATGGTGGTACAGGTATGGGTGAGAAGTGGGTGGTGGTACAGGTATGGGGTATGGGTGAGAAGTGGGTGGTGGTACAGGTATGGGTGGGAATGGTGGTACAGGTATGGGTTGGAATGGTGGTACAGGTATGGGTGAGAAGTGGGTGGTGGTACAGGTATGTTTAAGAATGATCGTCCAGGTATGGGTGGGAATGGTGGTACATGTATGGGTGAGAAGTGGGTGGTGGTACATGTATGGGTGGGAATGGTGGTACAGGTATGGGTGAGAAGTGGGTGGTGGTAAAGGTATGGGTGAGAAGTGGATGGTGGTACAGGTATGGGTGGGAATGGATTGGGAATAGGGAAGTCATATTAGGAGGGTGGAATTTAAAAAGGCACAGGAGCATGTTGCTGAAATAGGAATGGAGGGGAAATGGAATGGAAATACTCGCAGAGGGAAAGGCCATGAACTTTTACGGGGTAGGGTAACATTGGATGGGGGAATACAAAAAGGAAACACTTGTTGCTGGCAGTCTTTAATGCAAGCCGATCAGGGGGTCCTTGGGGGCCACTACTGGCTGCCAAAGCCATAGCTTCTGCTATAACTGGGATGGTGTGTGTGCGTGTGTGTGCGTGTGTATGTGTGTTTGCGTGGGTGGGTAGGTTAGTGGGTGAGAAGGTGAGAGGGTGGGAGTAAGTTGGAGTGGAGGTGAGGTTGGGTGTGTGCGTGTGCGTGTGTGTTTGTGTGTGTGTACGTGTGCTTGTCCAGCTTCACTCACCTTTTGCCTCTTCTATCACTATATCTAACTTCCGCTCCTCATCTGTATTCCCGTGTGCCATTTTTGTATCACTTTGCAGTTTAATCTGTGTGGTTACTGTGTGCATGCTATTGCCTGCCCCCTGCCCCCTGCAGCTCTCTCTCTCTCTTTCTCTCTCTCTCTCTCTCTCTCTCTCTCTTTCTCTCTCTCTCTCTCTCTCTCTCTTTCTCTCTCTCTCTCTCTTTCTCACTCTCCCCTCTCACATTTCTAAGAAGCAAAAGCCGATACTACACCATCACTCCCTTCCTATCGTTAAAGCACAGCCTCACCCATGCAATCACAGGTCGCTTCTCCAATCCTCCGCAGATGATTTGCCCCTCCCTCTGCCGCAAACAATTGACAATTTGCTGGTAAGATGCTTGAAATTGCCTTTTGCAAGCTTCAGAGCTGCTCATCATTGATCTCCAGGTGTCTTGCCATCTTGCGTGTCATTCTGTACGCCTTGACTATTTCATCACAGGTCATTCCAAAGAAGTACCCACAGCCACAAGGCTGGGATAACCCTGACAGGGATCTGACACGGAGGTCCAGCCCAACTGGAGCACCTGGCACATACAACCACCTTACAGATGCAGGTGCGCACAGTTCACAGTGACTTAAGATTCCTTAAGAATAGAGTTCTGTTTGGGTACTACCAAGGGAACCAAACTGCTTAGGCGTCACTTAGCCTTCTTGTCGTTCTTTTTTTCCGTTGATGGCGTATTACATAGGTCCAGAGGAGATAGCAAACTCCCTACAAGTACGAGGTTGAAACGAAACTGAAAGTTGATGAAGTAAAAGGAAGTAAGAGAGGCAGGCTGGAAGCGAAAACAGAAAAGTAGGGGGGACAACCAGGGTGATGAGAATAAGGGCAAAAACTATACGAGAAGGTCAAGCACGGGAAAGAAAAAAGGAAGGAAAGCCTGCGTACTTTGGTGCCCATGTAAAAAGAACATGGTTTAGGAAGACAGGGCTAGTAAAGAGTAAAAAGGCAACGGGCCGTTCTTTTTTAAACCTGCGTACATGCATTATTTCCATCCCTGTAAATGGTGACTGCCTTCCTACACGTATTATAACTGGCATGTCCTGTATTGCATGCCGTACACACTGCAGTACTTGATGTGCCCATCACTCGATCCATGTACCTCCGTCGACTGCGCACACTAGCTGACCAATTCCTGAGTCCGGGTGGGCGTCTAGAACAGGTATGTATATGTATAGGTACTATGTATGCACATCTGTACTGGTGTGTCAGAGTGTGTGTTACATGTATGCTTTGTGCACTTGTTTAAATACAGCTTGCAAACCGCAAACGCATTGCCCTGGTGTGTAATCTCAAGCGTAGCAAAAGCATGAAAATAGCTTGGGCTCGGTAGTTTCACGTCTTAGAGCAAAGATTTAAAAGACAGGTGACCCATTTGCTTATACTATCCCTGCAGCTCGCTCATGACACCTACGCACGAATCCAAGCCATTGCTGAGAGGGACACAGAAGCATGGGACTCCAAAATTCGCGTTGAAGCAGGCTATATCCAGATTACCAAGGAGTTCATACCGGCACGCAGGCATCTTCTCTTAAAGTATGTGCTGATGAGGAACCCTTATCTGTCACCAGGAGTAAAACTTCTTAGATAGCTGCCACCTGCTTGCTTCCCTGTCAAAAGCCACGCAAACCAATCTCCAAACATGCCTAAAATTGGCATGACAAAGGCTGTGAGTCCGACTGGCATTTCTTCCGTCACCTTTCCGTCAGCCTGCAATACTGCACCTTGTTCTTCCTCCACTTGATGTGCGTGTATTATGTGCTGTATCATGACACTAAAGTCCAAGTTTCCGATGCCTTTGGAGTGCAGCGTGTACGGGCCTGGTGGTGATTACCCTCTACTGCCAGATTCTCAACCGCCTGCCTACAAAGGCATGCTACGTCTTCATTCTAGTGGTAATGCAGCACCAGACAACCGTGGAGGGAGTACACCATCCCTGTCTAACACCTATGTTGAGGTGCGAGACAAACCGAGGCCTGCCACACTCTGTCCACCCAAACACTTAGAAGCACCACGTCATCTAGGTTTGACCTACGTACCAACGTGCAGCTGTATGTCTCAACGTATCACAGCACCACATTCGTGTCTACGCTGCTGACCTAGTGTGACATGTTCTGCTCTTTCTGCATATATAAACCTAAGAAAGCACCTTGGGTGAAAGTGGCTGAACCTATAAAGTTGGGTAGATTTGCCGGCCGGTGTTTATTCGGCAAGAAGCTTTCTCTTTCGTGCTTATAAATACACACAGGTCCGCAACCCTTCCAACATTGCTGTTGACATGAGTGGCTGGCAGCTAAGATCTGGCGGAAAGGAAAGCCAACCTTTCATTTTTGAGCCAGGAACAGTGATTTCCCCTGCAGGAAGACTGTTTATCGCCGAGGATGTGCATAGATTTTGGTCTGTAGGGAAAGTTTCAAAGGGAGCGTGTGTTATCGGTCCGTTGCCTTCCCACGCTAGCAACAAACCCGTGCTTACTGACAATAAGGGTGTTGATATTGACCGGCTGTAGCGTCCATGCATTTGATCAGACAACAATTCTTGGTACTCATTATGTATGCTATACTATGTATGCAATTGTTATGTATTCTATATGGTATGCTCATTTTCTGAGGATCAAGTGTAGCATTTCCAGCTAGAGAAGTTTTGCAAAGAAGGTTTGTGAATGCACTATTGAATGACAATTTCCTGGCAATGCAAAAAAAGTAAGGAAGTAAGGAGCAACTTCGTTCTTTGAGGCAAAACTGTGGAAATCCAGTATGTGTGAGGTACTGCTGGATGCAGTTGCCTATCTTAATCATATAATGCGCAGACATTCCTATTCATCAGGCATAGAGGAAAAGTGCTCAGCAATTAAAGCAAAATTCCAGTTTGGCCTGCACAGTATGCATAGAGATGAGGCTTTATCTGTGTAAAACGTACATTAAATGCTGCCTTCCTGCGCAGGTACAGCACATGTGTGCAAATGCATGTGTGTGTGTGTGCGCGCATGCCCTTGCTGTCTCTTTTTAAAGTGCATCCTCTGCCAAGCCAAGCTAAATTTTAAACTCACCGTGTCTACTCATACACTATGTCAGTTACTTCCTCCCTGGACTGAAGTGCACGCACGAACGCACGCACGCACACACAGATACCCACACTCACGCCCACACCAGAACACTCATCCTCACAACCACACCCCCACTCATGCCCGCAACAACATCTACCCGCATCCCCACCCACACCCCCACTCACACCCTCACTCACACCCACACCCACCACCCACACTCAACCACACCCGCACCCACACTTAAACTCTAAACAACAAAAAGGTGCAACGCTGCCGGACAAATAATTTTGAAGGTTATTCAACAAGGTGCAGAGGGAGCAGGTAGGTAATATAAGATGGCTGCACCTTCCTATTGTCAAGCGTTACCGCCTTCAATTCTTGGCAACACCAACGACCTTGGGCATCTTGCCAATATCCAAAGCCAGTTCTATGGCAAATTGTAGCTCAGGCTGCTAGTGCACATGCTGCGAAAGGAAAAGGCAAGATTTCCCGTACAAGGGTAGCAAGGCCAGACAGCTTGATTGCGTCCACACTCCAAGGGACAAAGGATGCATGACCCAAGCTTGATGCCAGAAGCAAGGCTAGGAGGAGCAAAGCACTTCTCACTCACGTGCGCCAATTGCGCCAACAGGCAATTACAGCGAAGCAAAGAGGGATCAAGCACGCCAATCAAGACACACACACAAGGGGTCCGAGCACCCCCAAGCAAAAGAGACAAGCAAATGCTGCTTTAAATAACAGTTTATGATACCCTGTTTGAAGTTATTAGGTCACCAAAAAGTCAAATGACTGCGCTGAATTTTCTAACGCAAGCACAGCAAAGATGGTCTTCACCCAGAAATACTTTGTGGTCCTATAAAGGCAATGAAGTCAATCGTATTTTTAAATGCACTCTACGCAGCTGCCAGCAATCATGACAATGACATACGCACGTATGTACCCCGTACTAGTGTTTCAGCGGAAGCAATCCTTGTGCTAGACTTCATCTTTTCGATTGCTGCTTCCAGGCACCCTGTCTAGCTTCCTCTTCCTCCACATGATAAAAACTCCTATGACAAGTACTTGGAGTCCCACAAAAGCTAAGACTTTTTTATTTGAGGCAAGAAAGCTTGAGCCTGAGTCGCCTTTCCTTCTAACTATTGGTGGGGTGATCAAACGTGGAGCTGCATTGGGAACCTGGGTGCCTGCAGGGGAAAGACGGTTACGTATTAATTATTAATTCTGTGATGCTTGCACACAAGAAGGAGGAGGGTTATGCTCTCAGCTGAGTGGCAACACAATGCAAGAAAATACGGATGGGGACAAGCAAGTGCATAGAAAGGACTGCTTCAAGTGAAAGACAGAGGAGGCGCTTTTGTGAGGCAAGTCTACATCATTCTCCTTCCACCTTACAAAAAAATGACACACGTACATGCAAGCTCATCCTCACAGCGTGAGCTCAAGCAAGCACATGTGCACATGTGCCATCCTCTTACGCTGTGCCTTGACGTCGCAATTACAAAAAAAGGGCACAACAAGTTCTGCGAGTATTGCACCGTTTAATTATAATGCGCCACGATCAGGAAGTTCCGATCGCAGAGAGCCAATTGTAGACCGTTATCACTGGCAAGGCATCTAACAGAAAGGATGCCGACAGCCAACAGCACCAAATAAGTGTCTCACCACCAAAGCTGTGTTGTCCCTTAAGCAGTGTGTGCTGCGCGGGTGGGAGCACGCTTGCCGCCCGGATAATGTGGTCTAAAAATCTGAATGCCCCTGGTTTCATCAAGAGTGGGCTCCAGCCCGAACAGGTTCACGTAGGACCACACAAGAATGCCTCAAATTCCTGATGTCATCAACTTCCTTATAATCTTATGCTTGATCGCCCTCAGTGTGAACTATGTGATTTGTATTTTCCATACTCTGTTCCTGAGACCATTTTTGAATGTTGGAATGTTAGAATGTCAGCTGCCGCTGCGACAGCTATATGCCATGCCTCATAAGTCCCCCAGTTCATACAAACTCCAGTAAAGAAAATGCACGAGATTCAAGGTACTTGGTGGAGAAAATCAACACAATTTTACCAAAGCAGACAAACAATAGATTAGAACCTGAATGCTTACCCACTACCGCCGGCTGGAGATTGGGAGCAGCAGCTGTATCCAGATTCCTGATCAGAGTAGCATTCACGACCACTCCTTGGGTGCCATCAGACGGGATTGTCACAGGCACACTCCGTGTGGCGTAGCCTGGTGACATGATGATTATGGTGTACTTGCCAGGGGAGAGGAACCTGTGGGATCAGAGGGAATTACAAGGGTGAATGCACAGGCACGTACAAATACGCACAGGCGCGCGCATGCACCCACACTCACGCCCACACCCACACCCACACTCACACACGCACTCACACTCACACTCACACCCACACTCCCACTCCCACTCCCACTCCCACTCCCACTCCCACTCCCACTCCCACTCCCACTCACTCACACTTACACCCACACCCACACCCACACCCACGCCCACACCTGCACACAAATATAGCAGAGACACGTTTAAAACACGCAACTCCATACCCACGTGCAGCAGCAGCAGCAAAACAACACGAGGCTGCAGGGACAAAGGAAACGACAAAGGCGGGACAAATGGCATATGACGATTCATGCGTTGCTCGTACACTGACAAGCTTATGTATATGCATGCAAGCAATAACACAGCATGAAGCGCATTTCGCGAAAAGACCTGGCAATTAAATTGGTGCACTACTCACGAGCAGTCAAAGAGCGTGTATGACATGTGATGTGGAAGGCTTGTTTAAAGAAATGCCACAATCCATAACACAGCCACACGAAGATGCAAGGACATGTTATAAACTTCTGACATGTGCTCACATTGATTGTTCTGGGAGAAAATATGACAAGATTGAAACGCCTGTAATCGCCTGATGACCTGTAATCGCCTGCTTACCTGTAAAAGTAGCCCTCTGGAGAAGTCGAGATGTTGTGCGCTATTCCTTGCACTGCCACGGTTGCCGTTATCGGTAGTGCCTTGTTCGAGGGGCTCAGACCCCAAACGTTCCCCCGCAAACCTGTGGCGTAATTGTACTTTTGAGATACCAGCACCGTAACAGAGCATGGTCGTAAGGATGTGCTTTTGGGTTAACATGATTCCTTTATTTGAATGCAGGGACGCAGCAGGACTGCTAAATTGGGTCCAGACAACTCAGAGAATTATATATTATATTGGGTCCAAACAACTCAGAGAGTTGTAGAATATGTATCATATACCTCCGGGTGAGGCAGCAGTTGGGTTTAGACAACTCAGAGAATTATATATTATATTATAATATAGCCTCAGAATAAAGCAGCAGTTGTAGATTAAAAATGTGCCAACCCATAATCGGGGCATTGTGTGCTCCCTTTTACAGGTGTCTCACTCTTAGCAGTACAAGTTAACCAGAACAAAACACCTGTGTCTGTTTGCATGCCATAAATAGACTAAAAGCACCACAAAGCAATTGCATGAAACACAACGCTTGCCATGCTCACATTCGTCTAGTCAACAATAGAAGCCAGACACATAACTTGACGCTCAACCCATTCACAAAGCATACTCAACTTAAGTGCATGCCCAGCAAGAAAAGTTGCACCCACCCAAACAATGTTTCCTCAGCATGCCAACACAAGTATGAGTGCTGACCAAGGATGTTAATTGCACACAAACACACACACAAGCTTGCCAAGACGCACCCCCAAGACCCACAGCCAGCGCCCACTCCAGCAGGACTTTCTCGTTTTCAGTCCACATCTCTGCGAGGCGGCTCGTTTTAGGCCACTTGTTATCATTTATCTCTAGTGTGATCTGGACGAGAACGCAAGGGAATTCACAAGAATGCAAAACTTAGAAACGTATCAGTATGAACTGTTTGCGATGTAGAAGGAACTGCTTTGATTTGCAGTGCAGCTTTCAAGGATCTTTGAATCAGGCCCTATTTGCTTCTTGCTGCTACGAACACACGCGACAGGGCCAGTTGGCAGTGGGTAGAGGCACCGCTGCGAGGCTCATGAAGAAACAGGGTGAAATTGATCAACAAAAGAAGGAGTACGTTATTGAAAACCTGTCATCATGCGACCCCAGTGTCAACTAACAGTAGGTAGGGGCACAAAAGCAGAGTCATAAAATGATGATAAAACATTAGGAGGTGCGTCTAGGTCTCTTAGCGTTCAGCTCCAGTATCACTTAGCAGTTAAAAGAAACACAGGAGAATCCCCCCCCATTATTGTAGTTTGGTGATGATGCTGAAGGCCAGGCCCACCTCCTCGGGGTCGGTTTATTTTGTGTGTGTGTGTGCATGCGTGTGTGTGCGTGTGTATGTGTGTGTGTGTGTGTGTGCGTGTGTGTGTGTGCGTGTGCGTGTGCGTGTGTGTGTGCGTGCGTGTGTGTGCGTGTGTATGTGTGTGTGCGTGTATTTGATTTTGCCAGGTTACGTGAACCTATGGCTGCCCAGCAGCATCGTTTCCTCACTCAATGCTCGAGGTGTTATCAACGCTCGCCTTTATTAATATTGCAAACTACACGGCACAAGCCATATCTGAAGCAAGGCAAGCCCAAAAATAGTTTAAGAACAGACAACCGAATTGAACAAGATATTGCTGTCTTAATCAAATACAGTGTTGCATCGGACCTCCTGATTGCCACACATCAAAACACTAAAAGATTCATGCAGACATTTCCCATGAAATTGACCGTCACATTCAATCAAGTTACATTCAATTAAGCTACATTTATTCAAACTACTTTTGAGTGTCACCCGAAGTACACTTTAACAGCAAATACAAAAACACGATAAAAGACAGATGCTTCATGTCCACTTGAGAGCAAATTCCAGTTGTGTACAGCAATCTTATGCCGCACATTCAGAAGAGCTGCAAGGGTGCAGCTTGCACTTCTCAACACACACATACACCGCCAAATAGACTGAAAACATACAGCCAAATGCACACACGCTTGCACTTCTCAGCACACATACACACACATGCTCACATACAACCACACACACACACACGTACACACCTCCATGCAGCCCGCTACCAGGTAGTTCCAGTCCTGCATGCCTCCGTATAAGGGATACCACTGGGCCCCATTCGTGATTCCCCCCTTGAAATCCTGCAAGGCCACCAGGGTCAAGGATTGCATGCGTAAGTGTTCCGTTGCATCATCACAGTACGCGTGGAATCAGACCCCTCTCAAAACACCGGGACACACTTGCGTGGCAAGTAAACAAATACATTTGATATTCTGTACTAATGTATACGTGTGATCAGTACAGTTGCAGCCTCATGTTATATTCTGTACTTATGTATACGAGTGATCAGTACAGTTGCAGCCTCATGTTAGGCACAGACGCAGTCCTAAACCCTGTTTGGGCTTGTCATGCAGACTTTGCCCTACCTAGCTTCCAAGCCCTGACCCGGCCCAAATCTGTGAGCTGCATTGTGGTTGCACAGACACAGCCCTACCTTGCTTTTGGCCATGGTTTTGTGGCCCTGTGCGTACAGCTGGGACAAATAGACAAAGGCAGCGTCATCCGGAGCAGGCTGCTTCACACGCTTAGCTGCAAGGCTGCCATCAGGGTAGCCATCTAAGGGGTAGTTGGCTACCAGAGCGCCCTCGTGGAAGGCCAGAGAGGCTACAAATCTGGAAAAGATGAGGAATCGTGCGTGAGATCTGGCGAGTGGTGCTTGAGTATTGGGTGCTCGGGTTGGCCAGAACCGTATATATACACCGTATATGACCATAAATTTGGTGGTTTCCCTGCCAAAAATACCGTATGTACACCGTATGTATACATATCGTTCTGGCTAACCCTAGTGATAGCTGGTTACACAAACGACCTTGAAGATTTGCAGAGAAGCTGCATCTTGAAAACACGAGCACTGGACCGAAATTGTGTATGGTACATTGGGTAATAGCTTGCTAGGTTATACGGATATACACCCACTGGAAGGCCAGGGAGGCTGCAAGATTTAGAGATGCGGTAAAGCACAAGCGACGTGTGTGACAGCAGTCTTTCAGCTAGGGTATCAATTAAGCCACAAGTGCACCATCGTGGTAACAGGCCAGAGGGGCTAAGGACCTGCTAGAAACGAGGAAGTACTGTGCATCCCAGGTGCAAAGAAAGTAACACAAGCTGCAAGTAACACAAGTTGCCCCTTACTACACTCACTTATAACTTATAACGCAACGTGAAGTGCATCATGGCCAGGTGCAAAGAAAGTAATAGCACGAGTTGCCCCCACTATACTCACTTGTGACGCAACGTGAAGTCCACCATGGCCAGTACCTCCGGTTGGGGTTCACCGCTGTCCCTACCCCTGGAGTTTCTAGCGCTCAGCTTCTTCAAGGGGTCTGGGAAATTGCGGTTCAGGTCCACCGATGCACTGCAGCAGCAACAGGGACAGCACTTGATCTCACAGGCACAAGCCTGCTGCCTGCCTCACATTTTGCTGCATCTGTGCTTCGATTGGGAAGCATTTGATTAGCCTCGCACTCAAAAGAAATACACAGTCCTGAGGATGAGGAGTAAAATGAGAGAAAAGGCAGAACACACACACATTTATACACGTGCACAGCATACACACTGATCAGTAATCATTAGCCATCACATCACACACTTACGAGCTTTCCCTGCGTTTCATCTTGAAGCCGTCCGGGTTCATGGTTGGAATGAGGAAGAGGTGAACGTTGTCCACCACTTGCTTCACAATGCCATCCGTTGCATACTCGGCACACATCTTCTCTGCTAGTGCTAGTAGCAGTTGCCTGTGTTTGAAAGGAACAGGACAAGAACAATTTGATTGCCTGCCAGGGCGCACTCTTGGATACGTAGGCACTCAATTTCTCTGGTATCAACAACAACATGCTATTCACTCTGTCAGCTTGAAGTGGCCTAAAAGCACCTGCCCTGTATAGGATGTTGGAAATACCACACTTTTGACCCGTTTCCTTTTGCTGCTGCATTTTCCTCTGCACAATTGATGAACAACACACCAACAGCAACAGATTTTGTGTATAAGCCCATTCCACAGACTTCACGACAGCAACATTTGCATTAGTGAGACAGACTCCTTAGACAATCGCCTCGTCTCTGCAAGTTAAAAACCAGCAACGAGCAAAACAAGTTTGACCTACAAGCATGCACATGTCCGTACACGCAAGCACGCACTTGCTAAAAGCGCGCCTCACAGGCACGCACACACTTGCCACAGAATCCGTCTTCATGTATGCTGACCACTTTGTGCCTTGAAATAGGTGTCAGCAGCGTAAGTACTACTAGGCATATGTCGGTCCACAAAAGGTTTGCGTGCTCACACTCACAGAGGCCACAAAAGGTTTGTGTGCTCACACTCACAGAGGCCACAAAAGGTTTGTGTGCTCACACTCACAGAGGCCACACAGACAGACAGACAGCGCAAGCACGCACCTGCCATTACACTGTGTCTGTTGTCTGTCACTACCTGCCACTGGGCTCGTCCCTGTGTATGTTAGCCACGTACAGACAGCGCAAGTAAGCACGCACCTGCCACAGACAGGCAGCACAAACACGCACCTGCCACTGGGCTCGTCTCCGTGTATGTTGGCCACGTACTTGAGCTCTGGCTTGAGGGTGCGCTGCCCTGGGGTGTTTGAGATCTCCAGAGCAAAGAGCTCGGTTCCCAAAGTGCTGTGCCCAAAGCTGCGTGACCAATGACAATGTACAATGTGACAATACACCACCACCAGTGAAACCAATGACAATGTGATAATAAATCACACTTGGAACAAAGAATGTAATAGAAGCGTGTGCACCATGGATTGATCGACAGGGAATCAATGAAAACAGTCCCTTGAAAGTGGTGCTTTCCAAGCTGCAAGTACCAGGGAGTTGGCTAGCATCAGTCAAACGCCTTGACTGGAGGCCGTTTCCTAATGTAATCCGTGTACCAGGGCGGGGAGTGATGAATAGGAATCGACAAAAAATTCGAATAAAAATGCGTAAGAACGTACTGAGGTTGCCTCCGTTCCTGCAGTGCTGTGCTAATGTAACTACGCCATGCCGCAAAAATGATAGCAGGGAGTTTGCGAGTTCAAAGCCCCAGGTGCATTTGTCCTGATGGACTTGCGATGATGCGAATGGTATAATGTTGCTTTTTTTCCAATTAAGTAATTAATTGAGATCACCGCGTGCGGTACCCAATACCAAAGTGGCTCCATTTCCTTGATTATTGTGGGGAGTGGTTTTCACTGCCTGCGCAGAAATATTTTCCACTGCGTGTGCATCACTGTATCATGAACGGTGAGTGTGGTGCAGTGTGTGTGGTGCAGTGTGTGTGGTGCAGCGTGTGTGGTGCAGTGTGTTAAGTGCATTGGTGTGTGGTGCAGTGTGCGTGTGTGGTGTAGTGTGTGAAGTGCAGTGTGTGTGTGGTGCTCCCACACGATGCAATGAGTGCACATTGCCTTTTTTAACATTGGCTCAGGCCTTTCCTTGTGCACTGCCTGCGTAATTTTATATTATCTAGTGGACTACAGATCATTTAGGTAATTGTCTATTGCCGTTCCACACCTCCCTCAAAAAAGGTGAGAAGAAGGCAAATAACAAAGAACACATAGCAGAATGAGCCCAGGGGTTGATTAGCACTGTGATGAGTGCCCTCCAGCTTTCACTGCCCACTTATCCTCACAGCTCTAGGCAACGTGGTGGCTGGGAATGGTGCACTTTTAAATAACCGGGCACAAGCCCGAGGGCCCTTCTCTGTATAATCCTAGGGCCCTTCTAAGTATACTCCTGATGTTAATGACAACACCAGCGACCAGGCTGTCAAGGAACGGACACAACACAAGTGTGCAGGACAGAGCCGCAAAGCCCCATGATCAAACAGAGATCAGGAGGGTAAGTACCATAAGCTGTGAGACATAGCCTGTAGCTCCTGATAACATAAAAGGTGTAACATGACACGGAAGTCCGCCTGTCTGGCTTGTTAAAAGGACGGCACTTTCAACATTCGCACCTGCTCAGCTTTGCGATGTGACCGCAACGCTGAGCATACCCTTTTAGCCAGGATGCCTGAGGATGTGCAGCGAAAAAGGGCCTGTGTTAAGCTGTCTGATGAACGAGCCACCGGCATGTACAGGATTGAAAAGGAACTGCTCTGCAGTCAAAGAAGCAGGCGCACCAGTTCTTCATTTGACATGTAACTGGCCAGAAGGGTGGCGATGGGCTGGGCCGGTTCCAAGAGCTTGCGAGGGAGCTGTAATATACAAATGCGTACCATGGTGAGTTTGTACAGATAAGACATAAGACGCTATGCAATTTGTATGTCGTTTGTATGTGTGTGTTTATATGCACGTTATGTTGTATGTGTGTGTGTGTGCGCGTGTGTGCGTGTGTGTGTGTGTGTGTGCGCGTACGTGTGCGTGTGTGTGTGTGTGTGTGTGTGTGCACGTGTGTGTGTGAGCATGTGTGTGTGTGTGTGTGTGTGTGTGTGTGTGCGCGCGTGCATGTGTGTGTGTGCGTGCATGTGTGTTCGTGTGTGCACGTTTGTGTGTGTGTGTGTGTGTGTGCGTGCGTGCGTGCGTGCGTGCGTGCGTGCGTGTGTGTGTGTGTGTGTGTGTGTGTGTGTGTGTGTGTGTGTGTGTGTGTGTGTGTGTATGCACGCGTGCGTGCATGCCAATTGCAGCCTACCTTCCAAAAGCATGCCCCTTTATGTGCTGAAGCCAGGAATATAAGAATAGCAAGCAGGATACA
>Ga0307942_1001460_pt1 | contig 18810 bp, 25 predicted proteins | sample OrgLakmetagen175_FD_201846 | JGI IMG/M metagenome (GOLD analysis project Ga0307942, IMG submission 201846) | Saline water microbial communities from Organic Lake, Antarctica - #175 | ecosystem: Environmental > Aquatic > Non-marine Saline and Alkaline > Saline | place: Antarctica: Organic Lake... | reverse complement strand
GGGAGGAGGAGCACGGTAGAGAAGAGGAAGTGACAAGGAAGAGGAGAGGGGAGATGTATTGTGTTTTTGTAACGTGACATGGCGGTGGAAAAATAACAAGGCCCGATCACAACTGCTCAAAATTTTGCTGGGGTCCTTGCAACCGCTCAGACTATAAGAAACTGGCAGGAGAACGACACTCAAACTAAGAAGGAAGAGCAGTTGTGAGGGCCGAGGAAACAAAAAATTGGAGGAAGTTGAGAGGAACACAGATAACAAGCAAAGAGCGATATGAGTGACGTAATTTTGCTCCACTCCATGGACTGGAGTCTAAAGTGTAACATACAGAACTCAGCAGTTTAATGTTGGGGCTCTGACAAGTGTGATCGCTATAATTTGGACTCATTCTTAGGAGCACACCACTCTAAACGACGTTGAGTGCTGTCAACCACAAATCTGTAGTTTGGGCGGAGAGGGAGGGTTCTAATTTGGACCGAAAGGGGGGAGACACCTGTCTATCCTCCAACCTAGTTATTGGGGAATACACAGCATATAGCTGTGTGTTTCTTGCGTGGTTACCTTTAGCCTGGAGCTGGTCATTCAAAGTGTCCACATCCAGACGGGGACTCGAGGGGCTGATTGTATAGAAGGCTTCCCCTGAAACAAAATAAGTGTATTTTTGTGTATGTGTGTGCATGTATGTGTATGTATGCGTGTGCATGTGCATGCGTTTGTGTACGTGTGTGTGTGTGTGTGTGTGCTCTTACCGTGCTCTGATCCCGGCTTGGTCTCTCTTTGAATGTGTTTTAAATACTCCTTCTGCTGTTGGTGTTCCCCTGATGCTTTTATCCTTAGGTTTCTCTTCGCTCTAGCATGAATAGCTCCAATCCTCTTACTCAAAGATCTACTCCCTGGAATACAAGAACAAGAGTGTCTTTTGTGTGTGTATGTGTTCGTTGTGTGTGTGTATGTGTGTGTATGTGTGTGTGTGTGCTTATGTATGTTTGTGTGTTGTGTTTTTAATGTAGTGTAGATGGTGTGTGTATGCGCGTGCTTGAGCGTGCGTGTATGTTATGTGTGTGTGTATGCGTGTGTGTGTGTGTGTGTGCATATGTGTGTTTGTGTGTTGTGTTTTTAATGTAGTGTAGATGGTGTGCGTATGCGCGTGCTTGAGCGTGCGTGTATATTATGTGTGTGAGTGTTGTGTGTGTGTGTGTTTTGTGTGTGGTGTGTGTGTGTGTGTGTGTGTGTGTGTGTGTGTGTGTGTGTGTGTGTGTGTGTGTGTGTGTGTGTGTGTGTGTGTTGTGTGTGTGTGTTGTAGATGGTGTGTGTGTGCGTGCGAGTGCGCGTGTGTATTGTGTGTGTGTGCGCGTGCGTGCAAGTCAGCATACATGCACACCTTGCATGAAACTCCCTGGACAGGATTGGCCATTCAAAATCATTTTGCTGTAGTTGTGTGTAATTATTAGTTTTAAATCTTATTGCTCCCACAGTGAGGAGTAAAGAACCAAAAAGAACCACAGAAAGAACCACAGAAATGAACAAGCTCCTTCTCCCACAGGTCTCAATCCTTCTGAAAAGATCCACAGGGTCCGGTTTGTTTGGCCCACGCTACTTAAGCCAAAATTTCCCTAAGACGCACCCTGTCGCATCAAAATGGCACGCCCTGGTGTCTTCAGGATCACTTCAGGATGACCCGCACCAGGTGAACTTATCACACACACGCACACACATGCACTTACACGCACGCTCACTCGAGCACATTTTCACGCGCGCGCACACACACACACACACACACACACACACACACACACACACATACACACACATACATTGACACATGCAAACACAAACATTGACACACATACACAGAAAAAGACAAGAAAACACACACACGCACGCACACACGCACCACCTACAACAACACACGTGCGCATAAAACATGCAGTTGGACGTGGTTGTACAGCTTTCCAGCCTGTACGACCGCCTGGCTGTGTTCGCTAAGCAGATGAGTGCCTATCAGGCCGAGGCTGACGCATACAAGGCTCGATTTGAGGCACGCTTGCGAGAGCTGCAAGCAGCTGCACCCAAACAGCACAAAGACACAAACCCCGCTCAGGCAGAAGGTAAGTCCGCTTCCTGGCAGCTTACTGAGGTGTGTGCCTCAGGTGTACCTTGTGCGCACACACGCTGCAAACCCCAGCGCAATGCTGAGCAGGCTCGGGCCGAAGCTTCTGCTTCCTTGGCGATACTTCTACTTCCAAAACGGGGCCTCCAGCTTTGCCTTGTGTCACACGGTCCTTACTGCTCGACCAGGCCACAGGCCGTCCTCAATCAGTCCAAACAGCCAAACGTACACAAAGTTGAAAATGATGACAGCAATGCCACCAGCTGCTGCCTCCTTCCTCCCTCCAGTGTCCTCCTTCCTTAAGCCCGAGAAGTGGTGCTTGATCTAGTGTACGTAGAGCGTAGTGTAGTTTAGGAAGGCAGGTACAGAGCAGGATGAGGGTTATGGGGTGAACTGTCCTGTCCGTGTGATACGTGCATACGACTCTTATGCACATATCACACTATAGGGTTGGGGAGAACCATATATACGCGGTGTTGGCGAAAAATCACACTATAGGGTTGGTGACATGTCACACTATAGGGTCGGTGACATATCACACTATAGGGTCGGTGACATATCACACTATAGGGTTGGTGACATAGAACACTAAAGGGTTGGTGACATGTCACACTATAGGGTTGGTGACATATCACACTGTAGGGTTGGTGACATATCACACAATAGGGTTGGTGACATATCACACTATAGGGTTGGTGACATATCACACTATAGGGTCGGTGACATAGAACACGAAAGGGTTGGTGACATGTCACACTATAGGGTCGGTGACATATCACACTATAGGGTTGGTGACATATCACACTATAGGGTTGGTGACATATCACACTTTAGGGTTGGTGACATATCACACTATAGGGTTGGTGACACATCACACTTTAGGGTTGGTGACATGTCACACTATAGGGTTGGTGACAAATCACACTATAGGGTTGGTGACATATCACACCATAGGGTTGGCGAGAAACATATATAGGCGGTGTATATTTGTTGGGTCGGCGAGAACGATACATACGCGGTGTATATATGGTATTTTTGGCAGGGAAATCACCGAATATACGGTCGTGTACGTTGTATATATACGGTCCCGGCCAACATCACATACAAGTCATGTGATGTGACAAAGTGCCATAGGGCAACTCTGCTTCCTGTCCCTGTCCTCATCGCATGCTTCCTGTCGCTGTCCTCATTGCATGCTTCCTGTCCCTGTCCTCATCGCATGTAGTGCCGCCACTAGACACGATCAGTGTGCTCTCTCCCCTCTGTGGTTCCCACCACAAAGCATGCATGTAACGATATATGTACTCTGGAAATGCCTCTGGTGGTATCCGATCCGATATCCGTTTTTCGAAGCTCAGTCCTTTTGGCTACAATGAACAAAAAATTATAGGCAGACAGAGAAACTCACATCAATGCAGACTTTAATAACGCTTTGATGAGTAAGCAAAACCCACCCCCCACATCAATTCAGACTTCGATAACGTGTTGATGAGTGAACGAAACCCACCCCCCACATCAATTCAGACTTCGATAATGTGTTGCTGATGAATTCAGACTTTGTTCACATGTGACTGAGTACGTGAAGCCCACCTCCCACATTAATTTAGACCTTGCTAGCATGGCACTGAGTACCTTAAAACTTCCCGTGACTAGTGCACTCCTCGTCTCTCATGCTGTTCGCCCTCACTGATGCTCTATTGAGTACCAAACTTCCAAAACTCCAACGATTGCACGTGCAGGTCCTGCCTCCAACCAAGCAATCAGCCCCCCAACGGAACAAGGAGGAGATGCAGGGGGAAGGGTGACTGGTCTGCTGAAGTCTGTGCTGCCCTCCTGGATGGTGCCAGGTGCCTCAAAGTCCCTTTTTTGCACACACTACTCCCTTTTTTGCTTAAACCCTTAAACTAGTCCGTTTTTTGCTTACACTAACTACCTGCGTCCTTTTCATATTTCTTTGTTTTGTTTTGCTTTCTGTTTTTTTTTTCCCAATTCACCAATGCGCCCGTGGTTCTGTGTGCTTGAGATCTTGCCTGACCGAGTGTGTCTTTGCTTTGTTAGTAAACAGGTTTACTTCCCACCGCTCAACTTCTAAAAAAAAGTTGGCATGTTCCACAATTCAGTGCTCAGTTTGTTCTGAGATCTACCTGTTACTTACAGGTTGAGCAGCCATCCCAGGTCGATTGCCTTCGCCAAATTAAGAGGGCTGGTCAGAGCCGTATATATACCGTATATGACAGTATATTCGGAGATTTCCCTGCCAAAAATACCATATATTATATTCATGGTTCTGGCCAACCCTACAATTTAAACCTACAATTTCCTGGATGGCGCCAGGTGCCTCAAACGAAGGCTCGGAGGGCAGCAAGGGACCTAGGCCGTTGACACCGCTGCAGCAGGAGCACCTGTACAAGGCGCGACTGCGAGAGCAGGTGTGCATGTGTGTGTGTGTGTGTGTGTGTTTGTGTGTGTGTCTTGAATTAAAGGGTCAGAAGTCAGAAGGTAGTAAGGGCCCTTTGGCCGTTGACACCGCTGCTGCAGCAGGAGCACCTGTACAAGGCGCGACTGCGAGAGCAGGTGTGCATGTGTGTGTGTGTGTGTCTTGAATTAAAGGGTCAGAAGTCAGAAGGTAGTAAGGGCCCTTAGGCCGTTGACACCGCTGCAGCAGGAGCACCTGTACAAGGCGCGACTGCGAGAGCAGGTGTGCATGTGTGTGTGTGTGTGTGTGTGTGTGTGTTTGTGTGTGTCTTGAATTAAAGGGTCAGAAGTCAGAAGGTAGTAAGGGCCCTTTGGCCGTTGACACCGCTGCTGCAGCAGGAACACCTGTACAAGGCGCGACTGCGAGAGCAGGTGTGCATGTGTGTGTGTGTGTTTGTGTTTGTTTTGTATTTACGGGCGTTTGTGTTTGTGTGTATTTGTGTGTGCATGTGTATAATTTCGTGTGTTTTGTGCCAATTACCATGTGTGTATATTGGATGTATCTTGCAGGAGCAGCGGTTGAAATGTTGTTTGTTTTGGTGTCTCAGAAATTTCATACTACTTTATGTTGGTGCAAGGACAAATACGGCAGGTTTGCTTACAAACCTGACCACCCTCTGCGAGGTTTTGTGTGTGTGTGTGTGTGTGTGTGTGTGTGGATTTTGTGCATCGTGCTCGCTCCCTAGCTTCACCATATGTGTGTGTGCGCTATTTTGCTTTGTGCTTGATCACTAGCTTCACCATGAATGTGTGTGTAATATGTGTGTGTATGCACTTTGTGCTTCGTGCTCGCTCACAAGCTTCACCAGAATGATCACACGCTTTTTATAATCAGCGTGCGCTGTTTTTCCCCTCACAGGTTCATAAGGAGTGAGGTCCACACTTCTTATAATCAGCGTGCGCTGTTTTTTTTTTTCCCCTCACAGGCTCATAGGCAGCGAGGCCCACACTTCTTATATTGCACTGTAATTTTTTTCCCCTCACAGGCTCATAAGCAGTGAGGCCCACACTTCTTATAATCAGCGTGCACTGTTTTTTTTCCCCCTCACAGGTTCATAAGGAGTTGGGCCCTGCCCCACGCCCGCCTGCTGCTCCCAAGGGGCTGTACCTGCATGGGTCTGTAGGGAGTGGGAAAACACTACTCATGGTGCGTGCAAGTGGACCGTGTGCGCCTGTGTATGTGCTCAGTGATGTGAAGGCTGTGCTTGCATGTACAAGTGTGTTTGTGTGCGCGTGTGTTCCTGGAGCCGAGCTTGAACGTTCTCTCTAACCTGTATGGGCACAGAGCAGGGAAAGAACATCGCTTCAATCCAGCCAGACGTGATGTTGCCTTTGTTTGTTTGCGCAGAGGGTAATTTTCATCGGTGACACATTGCTTTGATCCCGCTAGAAGTGAGTTTGCTTGCGTTTGTTTGCACAGAGGGTACTTTTGACGCTGCACCGTGGTTTTGCATGGGGGTGTCGTACATCAATATTGCATGCATGGTGTTTGAGCGCTCCCTCCGGTAAGGTGAGCGCATAGATCGAAATCTAGGCTCAAGTTTTGGGTTGGCCAGAACCGTATGTACACACCGCATATGACCGTATACTGGGTGAGCTCCCTGCCAAAAATACCGTGTATACACCGTATATATATGGTACATATATACACCGTATATATATGGTACATGGTTCTGGCCAACCCTGCTCGTGCTAGAGAGGATTCACGTGCTCCTCCTGAAGAACAGAAAGTGTCGTGTTAAACAAGGGCTTTCAGGTGCTGGCACTGTAGTGCTACTTCCCCCCAAAATCACGCTAGGTGTGTTAACACTACCAGCGTAGCTTCTTTCCTTTTTCTTTCATGCTTACTGAGAGAAAAATATAGAGAGGATGTGATAATATGATGCTACTTCATGCAGAAGTGTTCTCCTTACAAAAGGGACAGCAGAGAGCTGCTGTGCTTGCTTACCCAAAAAATGATGGAGGGCTATCGCAGCTTACAAAGGGGAACAAAAGTAAGGTGTCGTGTTGACTTAGAAAGGATTAATAGAGAAGGCCTCTGTGCTGCCCTAAGACGTGTTGACTCAGAAAGGATTAATAGAGAAGGCATCTGTGCTGCCCTAAAGAATAGAGTCAGAGCACTCAAGTGCATCTTATGTTTTGCTTGAGCATTGATTTAGGATCATGGAATCCATTTCATAAGTGTATCCTTACGTTGGTAAGAGGGTCATCGATCGGATGTCAACTCAATATTATTGGGTACCTATACAGCACGAAACGCTCCTCCCCCCTTGGCCCAATCCGTCCTTGGATTGCCAGGCTCACCATCAAGGTTTTTCCTTTCTTTGACGCAAGAATTTCTTCGACGCAAAAACCAACGGAGCACCCGAAGGAGGGCGGCTCGGCTCAAATAACCCCTTATGCCCAACGCATCTTTCCCTTGCTTCTTGCACTCCTCCTCCTCCTCCTCCTCATGGTTTGGCATGCGCAAAGGCCCCATGAAGGTGCGACTAGCTCTGTGGAGCGTCGTAGCCTGTTCACATGATCTGTCCCTTCCCTTGCTGGCACGCACGCATCAACCGGCTCAACGGCACGCACGCATCAGCCGGCTCAAACACACCCTTGCTGGCACGCAAGCCTCAACCGGCACACCCTTGCTGGCACGCATGCATCACGCGTGACATCACCCTTGCTGGCACGCACGCACGCATCAACCGGCACACCACGCACGCATCAACCGGCTCAAACACGCCCTTGCTGGCACGCACGCATCACGCGTGACATCACCCTTGCTGGCACGCACGCACACATCAACCGGCACACCCTTGTTGGCACGCACGCACGCATCAACCGGCACACCCTTGCTGGCACGCACGCACGCATCAGCCGGCACACCCTTGCTGGCACGCACGCACGCATCAACCAGCACACCCTTGCTGGCACGCACGCACGCATCAACCGGCACACCCTTGCTGGCACGCACGCACGCATCAACCGGCACACCATTGCTGGCACGCACGCACGCATCAACCGGCACACCCTTGCTGGCACGCACGCACGCATCAACCGGCTCAAACACACCCTCGAACTCCTCTTGTATATCTACTGTCCACTACTCCTCAAGCCATCAGACGTTCCTGCTGTCCTGCGAGCATGCTTCCACAATGCCCATCCTGGTCTTCCTTGAATTGCCTGGTCCTCGTGCACCAGCAGTGGCCAGCTTGCTGCACCTTGCTCCAACAGATGTTACAAGTTGGCCAGCTTGCTGCACCTTTTTTGCTCCAACAGATGTTACAAATTAAGCCACCAGCTTCAACGTTAGATGTCACAACGAGGGTCCAACGTTAGATGTTACAGATTAAGCCATCAGTTCCAATGTTAGAAGTCACAACAAGGGTCCAACGTTAGATGTTACAAATTAAGCCACCAGCTTCAACATTAGATGTTAGATGTCACAACGAGGGTCCAACGTTAGATGTCACAGATTAATCCACCAGTTCCAACGTTAGATGTCACAACGAGGGTCCAACGTTCGATGTAACAAATTAAGCCATCAGTTCCAACACTTGGCTGCTTGCTTTGGGGACAGACCTGTGGGTTCCCAGCAACCCTGAGCTGCTCCACGGTGCACGACAGCACAAGGTGCACGACAGCACACGGTGCACGACAGCACACGGTGCACGACAGCACACGGTGCACGACAGCACACGGTGCACAACAGCACACGGTGCACGACAGCACAAGGTGCACAACAGCACAAGGTGCACGACAGCACAAGGTGCAAGACAGCACAAGGTGCACGACAGCACAAGGTGCAAGACAGCACAAGGTGCACGACAGCACAAGGTGCAAGACAGCACAAGGTGCACGACAGCACACGGTGCATGAAAGCACACGTGCCCATTACCTGGCTAGCATCAACTGGCCTTAGTGTCTTTGTGCTTCCTTGCAATTGGACATAAAACCTAGAATTACTTGGTACATACACCGCTCGTAACATACCTGCAAGAGGGACATTGAGTACCCCCCCTGAGCTGAATGTAAGGCTGGCTATTGAATTTATATTTCGTTCAGCAGACCATTCCCTAGAGCCATTTTAACTATTCTACATGTAGGACGTCTTCTACTCCGCCCTGGCAGGAACAGTGAGCAGCTAGGTGTGGTGTAGACCCTGTGTCTTGCAACCGTCTTTTACTACTTTGCATGTAGGACCTCTTCTACTCCGCCCTGGCGGAGAACAGTGAGCAGCTAGGCGTGAACAAGCACCGGCGTGTGCATTTCAACACGGCAATGCTTGAGGTGAGGTTAAAAGAGGTTTGTCATCATGAGAGGCTCATTGCAGCAATGCAAACATCAGCGTCCTGTGTGCAATTCAACACACACACACACACACACACACACACACGCCAACACTTGACGTGAGGTTTGAAACACCTTTTTAAGACATGGCGCCACCTGTGATGAATGAAGTATCGCAGACTAACAACCTGCGTGCATTTCAACAGAGGGAAATGTGTATTTTCCTCACTTTATTTGCTATAGCTGTTCGGTGTCTGACAAGACCAACAACCTGCGTGCACTTCAACAGAGGGAAATGTGTATTTTCCTCAATTCATTTGCTATAGCTGTCGGGTGTCTGACAAGACTAACAACCTGCGTGCATTTCAACAGAGGGAAATGTGTAATTTCCTCACTTCATTTGCTATAGCTGTTCGGTGTCTGACAAGACCAGCAACCTGCGTGCATTTCAACAGGGGGAAATGTGTATTTTCCTCACTTTATTTGCTGGCTGTTGGGTGTCTGACAAGACCAACAACCTGCGTGCATTTCAACAGAGGGAAATGTGTGTTTGACTCACTTTATTTGCTATAGCTGTTGGGTGTCTGACACAGTGGCTTGTTGCAAACTGCTTCATCCCCATTCTCATGGACTCTTCAATTTTCACGCGCGTTAAGGTACATGCGTATATGCGCGTTGTCATCTCTTGAGTAGCAAAGACAAGAAATTGTCGAGATTAAAATTTGGAATTCGAGGGTTTTCTGATTTACTCAGATTGCTGCCATTGTGTCGAATGTGTATCAGTATATCTCCCAACGTGCACGTTGCCTCTGCACATTCACAAGCACCTCCACACTCAAGACACCAAGCAGATTGTTTCATGCGCACAAAATTGTTGTCACGAGCATATTGTGTGTTCTCCCTGAGCACATTCACAAGCACCTCCACACCCAAGACACCAAGCAGATTGTTTCATGCACACAAAAGTTGTTGCCGCAAGCATATTGTGTGTTCTCCCTGTGCACATTCACAAGCACCTCCACATCCAAGACACAAAGCAGATTATTTCATGCACACAAAATTGTTGCTGCAAGCATACTGTGTGTTCTCCCTATGCAGATCCACAAGCACCTCCACACTCAAGACACAAAGCAACGGCATGCAGCTCAGCAACAGGCAGCCAGCACGCACACAGAAAACACTCAAGAGGACGGCAGTGATGGTGGCAGTGGTAGTGGCAGTGGCAGCATCTTGGACAGCATATTGGGGGGGGAGGAGCTGTATGAGTCTGGGCGCATGCGGAAGAGCCATGGCATGCACAATGATGAGGGGGTGAGTGTGCATGTGTGTGTCTGAGTGTGCGTTTGTCTCTGAGTGTGTGCGTGTGTGTGCGTGTGTGTTTGCATCTGTGTGTGCTTGAGGGCAAAGGGTCATAGTTATTTGAAGGGTGCAGTGTGTGAAACTAACTGTATGCTTAATTTAATTAATATTGACCTGCAGATAGTTACAAATATTTGGAGGGTGCAGTGTGTGAAACTAATTGTGTGCTTATTTTGATATTGACCTGCAAGCGTGAAAAGGAAAGCTACTTGAAGTGTGCAGTGTGTTTTCACCAAGTGTTAATTTAATTTAATTTCACCAAGTGTTAATTTAATTTAATTTGATATTGACCTGTAGATATGAAAAGGCAAAAAAGAAAAACCTACATGGGCAGTGTAAATCACTCCCCACAGTAATTTAGGAAGAGGAGCACTTTGGTACCGGGTACCGTTAATCTCCAGGCATGCATTTCATTACGCATCTGCGGCAATTTGCGTTTCTAAGGAACCTTGTCCCACATGATGGCTTCTTTTAGGCTTGGGCATTTTTGCGTGCATACATACAGACACACACGCAAGCACATTCCCATACCTAGATACTCAAACATTCACAAACATAACACACACAAACCCACGCTTACACACCATTCTGCAGGTTCAGCAACAAAAGACCTCTAAGATGGCCGTCATGGCCATTCGCAAGTATCTAAGGTAACTGAGGAGGGAAGAAAAACAGCATTTTATACGTGTTTTTTAAATGGTCCGAACCTACTCACGCACACACACCAATACTTCCTCACATACACACACATAGACTTCCAATCATATACAAACATGCCCTCCCTCCTTGTGTTTCTCTTCTCTCTCTCTCTCTCTCTCTCTCTCTCTCTTTCGCTCTCTCTCTCTCTCTCTCTCTCTCTCTCTCTCTCTCTCTCTCTCCATACTGTATTCCTATGCAATGCACACATACTTTTTCCCTATGCACACATATGCAAATAAAAACCTAATCATAAAAGGAGTTACGATATACCTAAGAAGATTTCCTTAGTAGCGAGGGTGTCATTTAACAGTAGAAAATTGCACGCGACTGCCATCCAGTGCTAATAAAGAAAAAAAAGAAAAAAAGAACTACGCAGGCAGTAAAAATCACACATTAATTAAGGAAAAGGAGCCGCTTAAGTACTAAGTCGCTTAAGTACTAAAAGACGTTTAGCATGAGTTTAGCATGTGATATTATGTACGGCGCATAGTGACATCTGCTAAGGAAAACCTTGTCATTTATGAGGCACCGTATGCAGTGGGTCATTTTTAATACATACGAGGCACCTGTATGCATTGAGTTTAATTTCGATACATAACCGCCAGCCAGTGGTAGTACTTAATTAAATAACTCAGTTGTACTTCATGCGATATCTTGACTTGTCATAGTGGATACTTCACTCGCAAGTAAGCAGTTCTATTTCGCTTGCATCGTGAGATGCATAGGGCTCTGTCATTATTACCAAGGAATATAAAGAATTTCTCGAAGTACTCGCAAGTAAGAAGTTCTATTAAAAAAGCCTTTCCCGCAATTGGTTGCTGATACGGCTTTTGAGGTACCCGCAAAGCGGTTGTAAATAATTGGCCAATAAACGCTAACAAAATGCATGTCTACGCGTTTGCTTGCATGCACTTCAAGGTCGCCTGGACACTTTTTCGTGCCCGTAAATTGCAGTGGCTTCTAATAAGGGTGATCTCCCCACATAGGGTCGCCTCTGGATAAACCATCCCTTTTATCACCGCAATCATTGCTAGTTTGGTTCGAGGTGCCTGCAAGACAGATCTTGAGGCTTTGGCCGATGACTTAATATACTTAGCGAGCAGATTCCGCTTTTACGTTTTTGCCAGCAATAACACGTCGGGGGTGCCGGATATTTTTTAATACCCCAATCCTTCACTAGCTTGCCATGAGCATGTACATGATCTTAAACCAGCGTTTACATTATCACCACCCACATTTCTGCAGCAAGCCATAGGAGCTTGGTAGTACCTAGCACCTGAGTGATGCATGCAAGGTCTCACCGCTGTGACTTTTACCAGCGTATACATGATCTCCACCCACACACGTTTACCTCACCCTTCCTGTAGGAAGCCAAGACTGGGCTGCCAAGTGCATGCATGTGATTGTAACCCAGCTTATGCATGACCGCCAACCACATTCGCCCCCCACCTTTTACAGGAAGCCATAGGAACCTGGTAGTTCCCAGCACCTGAGTGATGCACGCAAGGTCTCACCGCCGTGACCTTTACCAGCGTATTCATGGTCGCTACCCACACACGTTTTCCCCCCTCTCCTTCTTGTAGGAAGCCAAGATTGAGCTGCCAAGAAGCACGCACGTGGTTGTAACCCAGCTTATGCATGACCGCCACCCACCCCCATTTGCCCCCCATTCCTGCAGGAAGCCACAGGGGCCTGGCGGTACCAAGTACCCGAGTACCGCACACAAGGTTGCACACATGGTTGAGCTGCCAAGATGCATTTACGTGGTTGTAATTCAGCGTATACATGACCGCCACCCACCCACATTCGCCCCCCATTCCTGCAGGAAGCCATAGGAACCTGGCAGTACCTAGCAACCACATTCGCCCCCCATTTCTGCAGGAAGCCATAGGAACCTGGCAGTACCTAGCAACCACATTCGCCCCCCATCTTGCAGGAAGCCATAGGAACCTGGCAGTACCTAGCAACCACATTCGCCCCCCACTTCTGCAGGAAACCATAGGAACCTGGCAGTACCTAGCAACCACATTTGCCCCCCACTTCTGCAGGAAGCTATAGGCACCTGGCAGTACCTAGCAACCACATTCGCCCCCCATTCCTGCAGGAAGCCATAGGAACCTGGCAGTACCTAGCACCCGAGTACCGCACACAAGGCCACAGCAGCATGCAGACAGACACGTACGCATTGGGCCTGACGCTGCTGCAGCTGGTCACGGGCGCCCCAGGGCCTAAGGACTTGGTGCACTTGGCCCAGGCTGCGCTGGAGCAGGCAACGTTGGTGGGGAAGGTGCGGGATGTGTTGGTGTGGTGTGGTGGACTGGCTGCTTAGTTAAGTGTGTGGGTGTGTGTTTGTGTGTGTGTGTATGCACGCGAGCGCTTGTGCGTGCGTGGACGTGCATGTGTGTGGGGGGGGGGGGGGGGAGGTGTTTGTGTGTGTGCACGCATGCGCTTGTGCGTGCGTGGACGTGTATGTGTGTGTATTTGTGTGTGTGTGTGTGCATGCGTGCGCTTGTGCGTGTGTGGACGTGTATGTGTGAGGCTGCTTGCGGCATTGGTGCTGCTTTGAAAGTTGTGAGGCTACCAGCGCATGTTAGCGAAAATTGTCATCTGAAAGATGAGAATGTTTAGCTTGATTGAACGTGCCGAACTCATCTTCCTCGTTATCTCTCTCCTCTTCGTGCACAGCCCTAGTTGCTTTGCCCCTCTCTCCTCTTCGTGCACAGCCCTAGTTTCTCTGACTATTTTTCCTCCGGCTTTCGTAGTGGTCACTGCATAATCCTCCGTTTATGTGGCACCCACACGGACTTGCTCATTACCAACATCACACATACTCACTTCTACACACTCACGCACACATGCACTCACATAGGCACATGCACGTACAAACGCACTCACGCACACATCACACACACACATCACACACACATGCCCACAGTTTTTAGACCCGTCTGCCGGAGACTGGGATCCTACTTCAGGTACGTAAACAAGTATTTTGCTGTTGTGTTGTAACTCGTCCTCCTTCTGTTTGTCAACGTGTGCGTGCTAAGGCACCAGAATGCTAATGTTTGGACCGTAGGGTATCAAATATGTAGGGTTGGCCAGAACTGTATATTGTATGTTTGCACCGTATATGACCGTATATCTGGTGATGTCTCTGCCAAAAATACCGTGTATACACCATATATATATGGTTCTGGCCAACCCTACAAATATGAAGGATGTTTGGACCGTAGGGTAGTGAAAAAAAATCTTCAGCTGTCAATGTGCACGTGCTTACGCACCAGAGTGAGCGCTTGCTGGTTGCTCTGCCGTTGGAAGCAGAATTGAATTTTGGTATACGTGGGTCGGCCTGACCCATTTTGGTTTGGGTCGTGCATTTTGGTAATGGGTCGGCCTTTACCATTTTGGTATGTGGGTCGGCCTGACCCACATCCAAATACAAGTATATATACGTAACACATGCGCATGCACTTGGCTAGGAACCCCCCTCCAGGAGAGCTGTATTCCATCTGTGTGTGCATCAACATGTTCTAAGTCTTTCTTTGTATGTAATGACAGTAAGAGATGGCCAAAACCATATGTTTGTGCTCCGGTGTATACATGGGGTGCTTTGCAGGAATTTCATCAAATGTACGGTTGTAAACGGTGTATACATATGGTTCTGGCCAACCCTACTCATAGTATACAATTGCGTGCAGTTGGTGTAAGTGGTCTTTGGCAACCCCCAAACACAGCACACACACACAAACAGTGCACCTACAAAGCTTGTGTTCGCACGCACAAATGATGATGTATTTGACATGCGTATGCACGCGCAGGGGAGCGCATTGTTAAGATTGCACTGTGGTGCTGCATGCACAACCCTGCACACCGCCCCTCTTGCGCGACTGTGTTCAATTGCTTGAAGGCCCTCTTGGAAAAGATGTGCGACAGGTAGCAAGTATAGATGTGCGATAGGTAGCAAGCATAGATGTGCGACAGGTAGCAAGCAGAAAGCACGCGATGGTGACAGTTGGGTAACTTAGTTTAAATTGTAACTCAGGGATGGTACAAAGATAATTTGGGGGTAGAAGGCGCTGGAGCCCTGCACACTCTAAAAGTGTGGAGTTTTTGCGCCCTGGGTAGGAAACGTGATTGATTTGAGTTGCGATGGTGTTTGCCCATGGTCTGCAGGCTTCCAGTATGAACTGTGCGCTTTTGGGATAGTCCTTGAGTTGGGTTATTGCTGAATCTTCCAGCTTATTGGACAGGACTCGACTGAAACCAACGAATGAGAAAGTAGCTCGACTGAAACCAACTAATTGCTTGTCACTTGATTTGTCGCTGCCACAATTAGGCGTGACGTACCACCAAGAAGTGCGGATATGGCCTCGTTCTGTTGTACACAGGTATGCCATACATTTGCAGCAGTAGGCTTAGAGTTGCTAAGGTATGGGTTGCGTGCCTAAGGCTGAGGCTTTAGAGAAGAATGTTGCTAATAAATAGTTATCAATACAATAGCTGGCTGTAAAGGGCAAGTACGTTTCAATATATGATGTCAAGGGTGCAGGGGACGTTTCAATATATGAGGTCAAGGGTGCAGGGGAGGACGTTGCATTTAAAGAACTTAAGGGGAGGACGTTGCATTTAAAGAACTTAAGGGGAGGACGTTGCATTTAAAGAACTTAAGGCACTTGGCTTGCAAAGGGCAATTACGGGCTGAGGGCAACGTGCGTGCAGATCAGTCATCTGTGTGTGTATGTGCTTGTGCGTGTGTGTGTGTGCTTGTGTGTGTATGCGTGTGCGGGCTGAGAAAAACGTGCATGCAGAGTATCATGTGTTGACGAGGTGTTCCATGCCTGTGTGAGCCGTTCTTTTTCGTACTGTGTCTTTTTCTTACTATTTGTGCTTCTTGTCTTGGAAGTGATGTGTACATAGTATATAGTAATTTCCCTAATACATTTTCATTTTAAACTGCTACTGATCTCTATCTTGGGTATCCGTGTTCTGTACATCTGCAATTTTCAATGACAATCTCGTGTGCCATCTTCTCTCTCTTCATTTTTTGCTGACAATTATTTTGCAATTACCATAGAACTGACCTTGCTGCTTTTTGCTATTGTTAAAGGACATGAAAGCTGAGCACAGCTTTTGCGTGTTTCACATTTACGCAGCAGGATGCCAAGTTGTGGCGCAATGAGTTGGTACCGAATGTGTTTGTTATCTTTTTTCCTTTTGAAGTTACAAGGGAGATAGCAATACGCTGAAAAAAACTTACTGGTAGCCTGTGTATATCTGACCAAGCTAACATTGTCTCCTCCTGCTTGATGAGTTTGGTTGAAATGGCCAAAAAACGCAAAAACTATTCCTAAGCACCTTCCTCGACAAGTCCGACTCGCCCCTTCTTCTATTTAAAATTCAGCAGTGCCTGTAATCACAGGTTTACAGGTAAAGCCATCAGTAAAAAATGCGATTGCTAAGCTGCGTATTGAAACATTGAAACTGTATAATAAAGAGTAATTAAGGGAGCTTGGTTGCAATGGAGAGTGACCTTCAGCCAAGTTGTTTGGCTGATCGGCTGCTGACTGGTCTCGACCAGCCACAAATTAATTCATTAGCTCAGAAAGGAAGAGAAAAAGTCTAGTGTTCTGCTGAGAAAAGAAATTATGAATTTTATTGTTGACCTGTTGCAGCAAAAAGGGTTGGGCTGCAGAAAAGTCCTAATAACTTTGAAAGGCGTTAACAAAAAGGAGAAATGTTTGATGTGCGTGTGACCTGGAATTCTGGGGGCTGGCAATGGCCGAGATGGGTGGTCATCCCTGTAGACCCTTAGCTTAGCTTTGCACTGTGCCTGGTGCTCTTGCTTGTTTGAGGCTGGTACTCCAGTTTCTTTGTGACTTCTTTCCTCCTTCTGGTACTCTGTTGAACCTCTCTGACTGGGCCTTTTTTGTCTGCTGGTAAAGGAATTTTACAGTACTCACTACCAAAGTGACTTTCTTTTCCTTATTAATCAATGTGGGGAGTGGTTTTCACTGCCTGCGTCGTTTTTTTCTTGAACCAGGGTGTACATCGGACATTTTGAACAAAGGTATCTCAAGCACGAGAATGCATAGTACCTAGTAAAAACGACCCTCTAAGGACCCGTGCATATGAAGATGGAAACGTGCCTGTGAGTACATCACCTGTTGCGGACATCCGCAAATGAGGAATGATCATTGAGGCATAATTGGATTTGCATGACTACAGAAGCCATTGGCGCTTTCGTCGAGCAAGGCAAAATATAATGGGCCTGCTTCTTTCATGCATATCTATTGGTACAAGCTATGATAAACGGCCAATCATGCAAAGTCTCCAGATTTCTGAAACAGCTGAAACTAGGATTATCAAAAAGTGGCTCTTTCCACCCCGCACAAAAACAGATTTATCTCCAGCCGTCAGATGCTGTACTACCATCCCTGCAAAAAAAAGAAAAGCAACAAGTGTAATAATAGACACTGTTTGGGGTGTCATTGGCCCCTGGCAGGTGTGGCTGGGTTCTTTGGATTGGTAGGGAGTGCTCTGGGCAGGGAGCGCTCTGGGCAGGGAGACTGAAAGGACCTCAGCAGCTTCGCCAGGCAGCCACCACCAGCAAAGCTTCCACTCCCTGCCAGCAGTCACACCATCCTTTTAGGAGTGAGTGGGTGGTACCATCTACAACACTCACACAAGCATTCTCCAAAGGTTACTAAGGAACTTGCTTCCAAGATCCACCAGCATTCTGTTAACCGCTTAACGTTTCCATACCAAACGCACATTATAGTCCCAACTGCTAATAAGAGCGACATTCAGGCCAAGCCTGCACCCCTCTTAATCCCCATCAACTCGTTCATCTCTCTATCCTCGTATTTTTATTTATTATGGTTTCTGCTGTGGATTGTCACTGCAAAGTACAAGACTCAGCATAACAACTGACAGGATCTTACTTTTCTAAGGTTTCCTGGTTTTGTGAGGCTCTCTCAGCCTCTTGTTTCCTGTTTCTGACTGAGGCTTCTTATACACACACATCCTGAGACATATCAACAGCTTTTTTCTGGTTCTCCTTGATGCTTTCTCTTTGCGCTTCTTCAAAACAAACGTTCACTTTCTCTATACACCTTTCTCTTCTACATACATCAGTTTCTTGTTTCCTCTAGCTTCTGTTTCTTTTGTTTAGCCAGGTGTAGTTTCAGGCTTTTTCCAAACTTCCGCTGAGATGCCCTTTGAGGCATATATAGTGATGTAACCTTACCTTTTCTAAAAGCAAGACAACACTTGACATGACAAAGCACCCCCCTTTACAGGCACTCGCTTAGGGTTTAGGGTAGTAAATAGGCTTTTTTTGGGAGAACTAGGCACTTCCCATAAAAAAGGGCCTGCACTCCACCATGAGTTCTGTTTGCTTTTGTTAACCTTGTATCAAACTTTGGGTAGAGCAGTTTGTATGTTTTTAGAGTCATCTCAGGATTTATACGCTTTACGTACAGATTTGGTTTCAATTTTCGACACTGGTTGATTTTGTTTCACCAGCCAATTGCCACCAGCCAGAGACTCGGGCCTCCGGACATCCTACAAGGATGTAGGCCATCCTTGTAACCCCTTGTAACCCCCTTTACATACGCAGCCTATCAGTCACACGTTTTGACTGATGGCTTTATTTGTAACCATTGTAACCATTGTATGTTTTTAGAAAAAAGGCCTGAGAGTGCAGAGGCCTGCAACAGCTTTTGGGTGGATTGATGCAGCAAAGCTAAACATAAATAAAATATGGCAGGATGCCCACTCACCTTGTCAATGTTATTAAACAAATGTACGATGGAGACGAGTATGTTTTGATTGATGGTGCCAAAACTACCAGTACCGGTAATTCCACTGCGCCTTTAAGAGGTGTAAAACAA
>Ga0307942_1001459_pt1:2500-18815 | contig 18815 bp, 22 predicted proteins | sample OrgLakmetagen175_FD_201846 | JGI IMG/M metagenome (GOLD analysis project Ga0307942, IMG submission 201846) | Saline water microbial communities from Organic Lake, Antarctica - #175 | ecosystem: Environmental > Aquatic > Non-marine Saline and Alkaline > Saline | place: Antarctica... | reverse complement strand
GAACCGAATGTACCCAGAGAAGTGGAAGGGTCGGCTGCAAGCAATTGGCGGCGGGCAGTTGAGGGGGGCTGCTGTTGCTGCTGCTGTTGCTGCTGGGTGTTGTTGTTGGATGGGGAGTTGCGATTGGTTCCAAGAAGTCCTCAAACGAGTTGGACTATCTTCATATTGAGGCTCGGTAGTTTTTGTGGGATTGGCAGGCAGTGGCCGGGATGGGTGGTCATCCCTGTAGACCCTTAGCTTAGCTCTGCAATGTCTGTGCCTGGTGCTCTTGCTTGCATGAGGCTGGTACTCCAGTCTCTTTGTGACTTCTTTCCTCCTTCTGGTACTTTGTTGGACCTCTTTGACTGGGCCTTTTTTGTCTGCCGGTAAAGGAGTTTTACGGTACTCGGTACCAAAGTGGCTTACTTTCCTTAACTTCATGTGGGGAGTGGTCTTCACTGCCTGCGTAGTTTTTCTTTTCCTTCATATTGAGGTGGGAAAACTAGCTGGCGGTGCTTTGTGCGAAGGTATACAAGGTGTTCATGCGGACAGTCCAGCAAAATGTGTTCCTCATCCTGAACAGAGTGCCAGTCACATTTGTCACATATCCTGAGCTCATGAGCAAGACCTTCTATTCCTGTCGTGACGCATTCTTTGGACCAGAAAGTTGTGGCCAGAAAGGCGAAGGCAAGAAAGTGCACGGTTGAGATTCTTGGAAATATCTAAGCAAGATATATGGTAGCATAGGCTTGTGATTTCTTTTTCTGTCATCCCACCAGCCAGGTGCAATCCCCAAAGGTACACCAAAATGTGTGTGATAAGTCCTCATAATTCTGCTGGAATGGTGATTATCATGTGGTGTCGAATTGTCAAGCTTTCTCCAGCTCCCGATGATACGTACATGCAAATTGAGCTCGAACTGTTTCAGATTGATAGATTTGCGAGATCGTATGGCATTCAAAAACTGCTGAGACGCAGGGAAATCTTGGATTGCGTGCAGAACCTGGTAAATCCATGTAACATTCTATTTGCAATAAGAAGGTCAGCCCGCACAACTTTCTCAAGAAGAGGATTGTTCGAAGAGAGCAAACTGTTCCAAAATCGTATGATGCATCTGAACCAATAGAAATAAATGGGCATCTGACCTGTTTCGCGGAGCAAGCAGTGAGTATCAGTACCTTTCCTGACACCCAGGAGTCTTTTCAGGAAGCCCGGGTGAAGGTTAACAAGATGCGGACAGTCCAGAAAAATGTGTTCCTCATCCTGAACAGAGTGCCAGTCACATATATTTTAAATCAAGTCTTCTCTCCAGTCGAAAAATCGCCAAATATACGGTCATATACGGTGTATATATACGGTTCTGGCCAACCAGAGGCAATCTGGGATCTTAGAAACGCAGGCAGCACACCTTTTTTGAACTGCCAACTGCAGTGGAAGGGCATTGCCAGAACTGGCAAACGTAAGGCTCCCCAAAGAATAAAGGAACAGTTAATGCAAACATTGGCAGCACTACGGAGATGCATTACCAAGTCCCACTTGATCATACGCGTCAATGGCGCTCACTGGAACTCAAAGCCCCTAAGTGGAGGGAGTGGGCCTTCACTGATGGGAGTTGTATCACAAATAAAGAAACAAACTCGCAGTCAATCGGGGCGGCTGGAGTCTACCACCCTCAGCCCAACAAATTTACCACAGAAATTCCAGGAGCACTGCAAGCATCAACAAAACAGACCTGGGCTAGCAGATATCGTTGCTGCTCTAATACACGGACACACCCACATTGCAACAGACAGCGCTATGCATGAAATGCTATACTGCAAATAAGAAACAGCATCCTCTACCCACAGCGCATGAAACAGCACAAACACGCCAAAATGTTAGGAATCTGTGTACACCATATCCAGCAAGCTAAAGACACCATTAATCGCTTCAAGGTCAAAGCTCAAGCTGGCTTCAAGGTCAAAGCTCAAGCTGCCATAGCAGAATGCTCTACGGAAAATGAAAGAGGCCATGACATCCAAGTTAGCATTGACGCCCGTCCTCTCACTCGATCTTCTGGCCAGAAATGGTGGAAGACCCATCCCCAGCCCACCTACCAGAAATTATAAACACCTGTCAATTGTTACCTTCAGCAGAAAGGCTTTCCATTTTCTCAGATTTCAATGCATTTAAAGCACACAAGCACGTTACACAGACCAAGTCCCAAATCAAGGTCTTAAATCATCAGTCCACGAAGCACTATGCAAAATACCAAGAACTGATTATGGAAGGTATCGTAGAAAAAGACACAAGTAACTCATATTTGACAAATGCAAGTACCACCTTTGCAGAACAGAATATGCCATACTCTGCTGCACGGATCTGATATAAAACCATAAGCATGCCGCTCAATACAACCATATACAAGGCCCGCCAGTCTGCGCCATCTGCCAAAAGCCAGATGGCACCTTCCACATGCAGTCAGGCTGCAGTCATCCAATTACCTATCAAATAAACAGAATAAAAGGCACAACGTCACAACAACGGTTGGACTAATGATTTTAAAAGCATTCCAACAAGGTGCTCAGGGTGCGCGCATGCTAGCACGAACAGACATGGCCCGCCGTGCAACGTGTGGTACTTGCAGTACGGCGAGGCCGTGAACGCTTTTCTGCTGAGACCCAGGTAAATCAATTCCAACCTGGCTCTTACCATCCAACTTCAATGCGCAACAACGGCGGAGATTTAGCAAACCGGATTCAATCATAGTTATTCCAACCTAGCAACTACCACGCTTCAGTTGTACTTAGTAACACGTACCAAACAAGATCCGCCAAAAATACAAAGAAAGCTGCCCTGGACCTACCAGATTACCCTGCCACTTCCATATCCCCTGGCTATGAAACCAAGAGACATCCAGCCAAACAAACGCGATATACACGATCAAAAATAAGTACTGTGTGGACCCCTCTTCTACCGCCCCAACAAGCATAAAAGTTACCAGAACAACGTAAGGTATTAATACCTCGCTCATTCATTAGTGCACAGCCTAAGAGGAGAAGGTCTGCATGCCAAAGCAATCACGAGAAAACCAAGCTTCTACGACATCAGCTCCGCAACAAGAACCATTCAAACCAGACGCGACATCAAACACAACCCTCAAAAATATCTGCTTAACACTCTTGGTGGTGTCTACCACCCCTCTGCCTACCACCCCCCTGATCCCTATTGAAAGGCCTTCCTCTTTATATTCCAGGTAAGATGTCGTTGGAAAATTCAGGGCTGTTGATTGCTGCTTTAGTCAACCAGGAACGTGGTTGGTTTTGGCGGTTAATTCAACTCGGGCCAATTACGTGGGTCTCGTTGAATCAGCCGTGGTTGATCTCCAGTTGAGTTAATTGGCAAATAGTTTGAAACCATCCCTGCATCCATTGGGTGGTGCAGGACACAAAACAACATGTCACACGCCCTAGCTGCAGCACACCGCTTCCTGCCGTAGCTTTGAGTGTGGCAGGTCATTGATTGAAGTTCTACAGAGTTAGGATGAAGCCTGCGTTATCAAGCCTGGTGTTAGAGGACTTTGTGTGAATACGTGTGAGATCTACGACTGGATCAACAGCGTTCCAGCCTGCTTTTCCTAAAGCTACATAATCACAATGTCCTTTTTCTAATTGAAAGTTTTGTGAGAAACTTTTCAGGGTGTTAGTTGAGTCTACAACTGTCTGGGTTTTGTGTGAAGCTCTTCTGTAATCTTTGCTGAGGTAAGGGTCGATCAGAGCCCGTCAATTTAGACACACAGGTCAGTGGCGGTAAGCAAGAGAGAAAGGGTAAGCAGCCAACTACTAGCAAAGCAAGAGAGAAAAGGCATTGAAGTCAAGAAGCAAGCAAGCTACGCCAGGATCCTGCCAGCCTCTAACACCAAGCACAAACACACTCCCACTCAACAAGCTTGGCAACACAAAGCAGCAGAGCCTCAGGAGAGCAGCGTTGTAGAAGGCGCAGCATTTTGCAGGCAGTGGAAAACCACTCCCCACATTGATTAAAGAAAAGGAGCCACTTTGGTACCGGGTGCCGTAATACTCCTCCACCATAAAAAAAGGAAAAGATCAATGGGAATCAGGAGGATAGCAGGCTTTACCTGAAACCGTCTCCTGATGAGAGTTGATAACAGTGCTGGAAAGGGCACGTCTGGTATGGACAAGTTTGGAAGCGTAATTGACATAATGAACATGAAGCTTGGAAGCAAGTTTCTTATCTCTGTGAGAATATAACCCAGCTCCTTAAAAGGCTACAGCGTGTGATTGTTGTAGATGTTGCCACCCACTCCCAAAAAGATGGTGTGGAGGGTAAAAGAGGCTCCTTGAAGGATGGAGCACAGGCCTTTACGCTGTTCCTGCGCGGCGCTCAGCTGGTTCTGTGGTCTAGTGTCCTCACAGTACTTGATCTCGATGAGGTGAATGTCACGTTGGAGAATGCTGAGATCTTTGGGTCAGTGCTGTCTAAGAAAGTGAATCTGTTGGTGGCGGCTGGCGGTGCTGTAGAAGTGCTCCCGGTTTCCCTCAGTTCCCCCTGCCACTCCTCAGAACCCGCCCTCCTTCGTAGCTAGTCTGTTGCTTGTTGCTTTTTAATTTCTGCAGAGATAGGAGCAACCAGTACAGCATCCGGATGGCTGGCGGTAAACCTATTTTTGTCGAAGAAGTGGGATGGAAAGAGCCACTTAGATATAATGATATTATCCTAGTTTCAGCTGTATTGGGAATCTGATGATTTTGCATAGCCAGACGTTCGCTGCTACCTATTATATCCATGCAGACAAAGCAGGATCCTAGAGAGCCTGTCTTGCTGAGAGCTTTGAAGGTCATGCTGCATGCTAAGTTGTGTCTCTCAGGGATCACGCCTTTGCGTGTGTTGACATCCAGAATGGATATGCAGGGCACTGTCTAATTGAGAGCAGAGGGGGCAAGTTAGGCCTATTGAGTGCTTAAACCATACCGCATGCTTTTGGTATTGCAGGGTTCCTGTTCTCTACTTTATAATGATGCACTTAGTTTAAACAGGGACATAGGATGCTGTTAGGTAAGCGTTGCTAGCGGCTCCATTGTCCGTGCCCATTTTGATAAGGGTCTGGTAGTATTCATGGTAGTTTGCTACGGTATTTGGATTTCCTAGTTTGTGGAGAAGGTGCATGTGTGCTTTCAAGGCGTCATGGTAATTGGATAGGTACCAGAGCCTTGAGGCCTGTGACTGAGCTGTGATTGGGTGTTTTGTTTTATTCGGTGTTCATATATTTTTTTTGCAAAACAGCAGATGTTGTAGAAGCTTTCCCTCAGGGCCAGCTGTTTTGATGGGAAGTATCAGCAATGTCAGAGTAGGTGGTGATTGACCTTCTAGCAAGAGCGTCAGCATATTCATTGCCTACAATGCCTGTGTGGGACTTGGCTCTGTATAAATAAATGGGCTATGGTGACTGGTGGATTGCTTTGGCAATGGATTGGAGGACATCTCCCTGGATTTGTTGGCGGTGGAGGTTTGGGTGTGAGAGCTGCTTTTTAATTTGGTGCATTGAGGTTAGGCTATCTGTGGCTATATGGGAGTAGCCATGAATGATTGCAGGTGCTGTAGCTGCTAGCTCTGCACGTGAGATGGTATTGTTATACCTACGCCTCTTGGGTTCACGTAATGGGATATGTTTAAGTAAGGGTGAACACCTGATCCTGTGTCCTGCCTTTCTTCGTATTTCTTAAGACTGCCATGTCCCGCCAATCTTGTACTTGATGGGCTGGAGCTGTGTCGGATCGCTTTGTCAGAGCTCTGAGGTGGTTTCAGGGTACTTGTTTTATCTTGGGGGCCTTGTGGGGTTTGATGAAGGTGATCAAAAAGAAAAAGAAAAACTACGCAGGCAGTGAAAACCACTCCCCACATTAATTAAGGAAAAGGAGCTACTTTGGTACCGAGTACCGTAAAGCTCCTCCACCGCGAAAAGGAAAGGAAAAATCAATGGGGATCAAGAGGGCTGCAGGCTTGGCCTGAAACCGCCTCCTGATGAGAGTTGATAACAGTACTGGAAAGGGCACGTCTGGTATGGGCACCCGCCCCCAGTATTGGGGGCGGGTGAACGTTATCATATAAGCCGCTGTATTTTGCCTTTTTTAAAGCCCTTTGTATAATGTCAAGACGTTCAGGGGTGAGCATGCCTCTGCATTATCCGTCTACGTTGTAGATGCAGGCTATTGTGGCAGTGTACACTTCTGGGAGTATAGGGTCGTCTGAGGGAGATTCGGTGTCGTTTCCTTGGTGCTTCATGAGATCAACGTCAGTGATCCAGTACTCACAGCGCCCAGTGGCTGCAATGTCTGCTTGAGGTTTGGTGGGCTGGATGTCAAAATTGACTTTGTTCCGAAGTTTGATATTGTAGGGCTAGCAGGAGTTTCTTTCATGGTTGGCTGAGAACCATTGTTTTTGAAGATCATTAAGGTGTGTGTCTAGTGCAGGTTGCGGTAGGTTTGGTGCCGTGATGTTCTCTGCCCCTTTTGTTGCAAACGTAAAATTTCCAATCATTTATGTGGTGAACGTCCAGATCATCATGATTTATCAAGATAAAGCGTCTTTATGGCCTCAGTGGATGTCATAGAGAAGGCCATGTCTTTCTTGTGCGTCCAGAGTTATTGTTAGAAACATCAATTTTATTACAGTTACAGCTTTCGTTTGGCTTGTTTTGAGGTTTTACCTCGTTCTCAAAGGTTGAGCAACCATCCCAGGCTGAATGCCTTTGTAAACTAACTACGGACAACCCAGTTCAGAAGTGGCTGCTGATAGTGTTAGAAAGAATCCTTGGGGTCAGGGACACTACTCCTTCTATGTGCGTTATGCGAGAGTGTGGCCTTGAGCACCTACAGTTCAACTGGTTTTGTGCCACAATGCGTCTTCACAATTCTCTGACCCAATGCAACAGCACTACTGCCAAACACATTTTACATGCTGACATGCGACTGAGCTCCAGGTCTGATGACTGCTGGTCTTCCCATATTTTCTCAGCCATGACTGGTTTGATACAAGAGTAGCTACATGTTCAAAAAAAAGCTGCAGAACTGTGAACCCATTGACCTCAGCCATTTTGTTGTGGACCTCAGAGAGAGACACCTAAAGTTTTTGACACGCACCCTATTCTGATGGCTGCCCATGAGAGCACAACAGCATTCTAACTTATAACAGATGGTGTGCACTGCCCCCAAAATGGCTCTGGCTACTTGTTCTCCCAGCCTTCGCTCCCAAGTACATATTCCTAGACCTCCCACGAGATGTCATTCGCAGTGTTGCCCGTTTCAGACAGCATGTCCACACCCTTCGTTTTGAGACCGACGTGGAACCCCAGGTCCTTCCCTACCTGTAATTTGCCAATTTGCGTGAGTATTGTGTGAGGCTGATGATGATGTCCAGGATGAACAGCATGCTACGTCGGAATGTTAGAGAACGTTACCAGACTGGATTACCAGGTTTACTACTCGATTACCAATTCCTGGCTTACTGGTAACCACCGTAAAGTAAGCGGTGGTAAGCGGTGGTCACCAGCAAGCCATGATAACCGAGATTAGTAAGCGGACATGCCTTCCTCATTCTTGGTATCCTCAGTGTGACAGATCCATGTTTTTAACGTGCCCAAAACTCCAGATGATTCCCCCTCTTTAATTTATTGCGGTCAGTTAGTCCTGGCAGATGCTTGATTGTTTACTGATTTTATTCAGTGGTGTTGCAATGTCACAAACAACGTTGTGCCTTTTTTCCCTTTCCAGGGTTTTTTTGTAGGTGCTACAAGTCTGGTGCTACAACAACAATTATCCCAGTTTTTACACGTTTTACATGCGCAGCTTAACAGTCGCACGTTTTGACTGATGGCTAAACTTGTATACCTTGTAACTCTGTAAGCGGACATTTGTGTGGTTACTGAAGGCGCTTACCATGGCTTACCAATAACAACCGCATACTGATCATTTACTAGTAAGCAGAGGTGATTGCCATCAGCCAGAGTCTCGGGCTGTAGGCCATCCTTGTAACCCCCTTGTAACCCCCTTACTTGTAAGCAGAGGTAGTAAGCCAGGGTTTGACATTCATTTGCACTTACTGAACTGCTTACTGGTAAGCCAGACCAGTGAGCCTCGGTCACTACATAGCTTACTGGTAACTCAAGTAGTAAGCCAAGAAATAAACTGGCTTACTAGTACTACTTTCAGAGTCTGAAGCTCACCCCCCAATGTAGTCATTGTGTCTTTCTTTGGGCAAAACCCAACACAACGACTAGAAGATCTCTCAAAGAACAAGCAAGTAGCTGCCTGTCGCAGAGGTAGAAAGGATAGGGACAACTCATTTGAAATGGTGACCACCACAATGTGTTACAGCGTGCGTACAACACAGAATGGCTGTGAAAAGGATGATAGGGCGATCAGCCACTGCCAAACATTAAAGAGCCGACAGCGTGGAAATCATGTACAGGGAGACAGCGCCCAATGCTGGCCACCAGCCATATTTTCTATGTACTTTGACAAAAGGGGGGACAAGGAATGAATTCAGTAGAGGTGCTACGCTTTATGACAAATTTGCACACACATACAAACTTGCACACTCGAACACGCACAGGTATAAAGATGCAAAGCGCTTGTGTCAAGGGGTAGCAGTTGAGGAAACCCAACACACGAGCCCAGAAAAAGGGTAGTCCAGAGGACCCTAAATAAGGGCGCCTACATCGCCCCTCTTTGCACACAAAGATTGCACCAACTAGGAACCACTAGCCTCAGTAAGGAACAGGCCAGTCGCCACGCTCAGAAATGCTTCGCCTTTTCGATCTCAGGCGTTCAGGACTTCGATGGTCGACCGAAACTTGGCCCACCACCCTTAAGCCTAAACCTAATGACGACGCAGCTGATGTTGTCGTTGCTGCCCCGCTGCAAGGCCTCCTCCGCCAAGCGTCCGGCCGCTTTTTGTGGGTCTGGGATGCCTCGAATTACTGCCACAGCATCCTGGGACCGCCAAAAAGTGCACAATGCTTGTCTAGGAGGGTTGAGGATGGTAGGGGGGGGGGCCGTGCTTTGCCTCCTCATTTTTCAAGGACAGCTGGCTGGCTAAGATCATGCGGCATTGGAACCAGTGATCATAACTATTCACAGCCTTTTTTGATAATGCAAGCAGGAATTGAGGGGGGAAGTACCAAGACGCATATGTTTGTACGACACGCAAATTAGCAAGGCATTACCATGCATCGCAAACAAGACATGGAATCTGCTCACGTTCTGATGAACATAGCACGCACGCACACACTTTACCCACGAACAGACAATCACCATTCCTCCTTTTAGCTCTAATTTTGAGCATCAGCCTTCGCCCCTTGTGACAAATATTTTCTCCTCCTTTTCCCTTTGGTACTACCCTCCAAAGCTACCCAAACATAGATAGTGATGCAGTGCACAAATAAGCACATTAAAACATTTGCAGTTGCACCCTCAAGCGCACACCCTCATGCACACACATGTACATACGCTCACACTCACGCACGCTGCATGCAGGTGCAGCCTTCCCACTATATCTTGAGATCTCACAGCATCACACAAAATGCACTTCAGCCGCACCTGGTTTGACATGACATCCCACAGGCCGTCACTTGCAAGGATGAGGAACTCGTCGTCATCCTTCAAATTCTCCTCCTTTATATCGGGCGTGGCAATGACGTAGCGCTTCAGCGGCCGGTCCCCAAACGCACGTGACACTGCCAGCACTCCACACACCCGCCATGTACCTGCCCACACAACTACCCCCCCTGCATTCTCAATGCGCTGCCGCTCGTCTTTACTGTTGGGCTTGTGGTCTACAGACAAGGCTTGAGCTGTGGTGCGTGTGTGTGTGTGAGATAATGTATGTGTGTATCTATGTGTGTCTGCATGTGCGGGGGTGGGGGTGGGGGGTGGGACTACCAGAAAGATAAATGTAAATGATGGGGTATTGAAAGGCATGGTCGGAGCTGTGCACGAAACCAGAAAAAGGGGAAGCAGGTGGCTCCCTGAACAAGAGCAGATATGCAGACGCCATGGATCGTGTAAAGCATTAATCATGTGCCAAGAAAACTTCCAATCAAGCACTTTAAAAGGTTTAGGGTGAATTATGCAATGATTGTGCACCGCAACAGGGGTGGCCACTCAGGCACTGTATCAAGGCGCTGTATTAGGGCATTGTACCAGGTCACTCTTTGGAGGCGTACCAAAACTATGAAGCAAGGAATGGTGAGGTGGGGCAGAAACATTCATATTCCATAACCCACAGGGTTGTGTGCACGATGTCTTAGAAACATCACAGCAGCGTGGAATGTAGGCTGAACCCGTGAACGGCCCACCCCTTTGCAAGCCAAACAGTCCCACTTAACTTTGCGTCACCATATCTCTGTAATCTTTGCACCTTTGCAAGTTTTTGAGACTTGAGACATGCGTTGGATAGCTGATTTTTTGCTCTTAAAGCGAGTGCTTAGCACTTGGGAGAGGTGCAGAGACTAGGTAGATATTTGGGCTAAAGCGCAACACAGAAATTGTGCTGCGTTACTAGAACAAATCACTCTGTTTGTCACACAGTCCATCGATTGGCCCCATTCAAATTTCATTTGACGCATTTTTATTGCCTTCACCTCTGAGAGCAAAAACCAGGCTAAAACTCGAATCAGATATAGAGCTATGGATTTTTGTCTTAATCCCCTTGTGTGAGTGCCTCCCACTTGCCGGCATTCCCAGTACCCCTGCCCCAAATTCGACACTGCAACCAGGAGGCTGTTAAAAAGATCCTGACAGTCACATGTAAATTTTGGCCTCCGGCCCAAAATGATCCCCCCTCCCCCAGACCCCCCTTCCTGACTCCCCACACTTACAAAAACAGTGTCAATCTGCTCAGAATGCGCGGCTTACTTGAAGGTATTCCATGTATTTATGTGACCAGGCACCCAGACCCCCCCCTTTAATCAAATCACCCAACAAGGGTGCCAATCTTCTGGGCTTGAGCTGAGGGTTCCAAAAATATGAATATATTTTGTGAAAGTGGCCCAGTAGAATTCTGGAGCACCCCTCCAGAATTTCCTGACCCCCCCTGGCCCCCCCCCCGCCCCGACCCCCAGAAAATCGACTTATTTATATACCAACCAATAGCTTTTAACATCAAAATTCCAAATATGTTACCGTACCTTTCCTATAACACCCCGCATAAATCCTTTTGCCCTGCGGGGTGACTGCAGTAATTTTTTTAATATTTATCTATTTTGACCCTGCGGGGTTGTGCGGGACTGGTGAAATTAACCCTTTCCGGGTCGCTGCCGGTCATGAACAGTGAGAGGCACCCCCCGCCCCGCCCCCTGTCCCACAGCAACAGGCAGCCTCAGCCTCAGCCTCAGCAGCCCCAGCCCCAGCACCGGTTGCTCCTGAGGAGGAATTCCAGAAAGCAAGCCGCAGCGACAGCCGAACAGCAGGGCAACCGTCCGAGCCAGCAAGCAAAAGCGGAACGGGCTGAGCGCCGAGGGAGGAGGCAGCCAACAAAAGGCCGATTAGCAGGCCAAAGAAAGATTGCTACAGTCTCACAATTTGGCTGTGGGGACACCTCAGAGGCACAGCTGTTATGCACAGAGGCATTGGCACTCATTAGGGGGAAGCTGTGTGGCAGGGGGAAGAACAATGAGAGGAAGGCGTAGGGGTTGAAGAGGACCAACGCTTGCGCATGCAGAGCAGGTCAGATCAAATTAAAAGCTAAAAGATGAGCAGGTGGGGCGGACGAGGTCACGCACCAAGGCTGCCCGCTCCTAAGCAACACCATCAGCATGCACGAGCAGCAGCAGCAGCAGCAGCAGCAGCAGCGGCAGTGATAGTGGCTAGAGGAAGAGGAAGCAAATCTTAATTCTGGGCAGAACAGAGAGCAAACTCACTTGCGAACAACATGCATGCAGGACCCTTACACAGGTGGTGTTCACTTTCATTGAGGTTGTTTTTCACGCTTATTGGTGCTAAACAGGGCAAAAGGCCCTGTGGGGTTGATGCGGGAAGGGCAAAAGTTTGTATTTTGGGGGTGCGGGGAAGGTGCGGGATTTTACTAAATATTTCTGAAATTTGGGGTGCGGGATGAGTACGGTAAGGTACGATATTTATATACCAATCGACACGTGACGCCAAAAAGTTATGATAACTACAGCCTCCTGCTGCAACATTACTATGTGACATTTATAATGCTTATATCCTGAAGCAGAGGTCGATCGGTGCGAGTTCAGAAATGCATTTTTGGGGCGGAGCCCCCCAGCATTTTTGGGGCGGAGCCCCCCAGGGCGTAGTCCCCCTTAAAATTCATTCCACTTGCTGAGTCACCACGCTGAAAGAATATGCTTTGAGCCACCCAGGCCACTACACGCCATAAGGATGGCACAGCCAGAAAGTCGATTTTGCGCTGATTCCAGCCATGCCCTCGGGTGTGCGGTTAAACACACTCGCATGGGAGGTATTGCAAGGTCTCAGGCAAAAGTGCGCAAGTGCACAATGTGTTTCAATTAAATTATAATAATCAAAAGTCGAAGTTGTGATTCTATGGGGCAACTCGTGCGGTTACTCAGGCTGCAGCTTCTTCTGGCACACCACTTCCATGGGGACCGGAAATCCTTAGGGTAAGAGATGGCGCTGCACAGGTCACACAGCTTCAGACACGGTATGGTATGACAGGGACTGTGCAAACACAAGAGAGGGGGAGTGCAGGGGGGGCGCAGCCCCCCCTGAATTGTCTAACTCATTTGAATGCCGCTTTTCATTGCAAAGACCAAGCTGCCATCTCAGAAATGGTGAACAGGAGCAGTGGGGTGCAGAGGGAGCGCAGCCCTTCTTGAATTGCTCACTACATTGGGTACAACTGTAATGCAGGTTGCAGCGCAGGCTTTGCCCCGTTTTTGTGATCCGTAGAATCACGCCCACTTGTTTCTCTGCCAAAGTGGGTGCAAGATATGCAGCGGGCCCCACACAGCCCCCCAGAATGCCAGATTTACAGCAAATGGTTTAGATATATAATCAAGCATCTTGTATTCAGATGAGGTATAGGGGGCTTTGAATTGGGTAAACGCTAAGTGAGACTGGTTGGGGGGGGGGGTGTTCACGGGGACAGCCTGTAGTTGGATATATGTATGCACAGCGTCAAATGTAAGCTTCCTACCTCAGAGTATAAAGAAGCAGCATACATGTCGTGAGAGAACAGTAATATCCAGCAACCGCTTTTGATGCAGTATATTTAGCCTGGCAAAGCTGTGACTTGAAACAAAACACAGAGCCTTAAGGAGGGGATGCAAACACACACACATACACACACTGTGCCTGTCCCTCATTAGTTGCCTTTTGCTCACCTTTACCCCCCCCTCGGCATAGGACTGCTCGTGAGTCTCCAACATTTGCAACGTATAGCTTAGTGCCAATAACAAACGCGGTCACCCCGGTGCAGCTGCGCATGAGTGGTGGCTTGAGATGTTAGGAAAAAGGATGTGAGGAATACAATGAGCTGGGATGTCTAAGCTGCGACAAAGAGCTGCAAAAGAGGCTACCCCTGATTTTGTAAGCAGAGTCTTATGCTTGACACTGACTGCTGGAAAAGAGGGATGCAAGAACGCAATTTCTCACCCATCATCCCGATTAGCAGTAGCATCCTGTTTCAAGTACTGTGAATCGGTGGTTTCAAACGCTTCTCCTGCAATCGGCATTCGGGTGTTAATGCATTAGTTTTAGGTAGCAAGCTAAAGGAGACCCAGGAAAAAAAGAAGCTGAGCAAGCACAACTCACTGATGGCCCCATAAATGTCAGCAGGAAACTTCCCACTTTGCATCAAGTTGACAAACAGGTTGGAGCGCACAAAGTCTGCTGCATAAGGCCCTCCATGTCCTGTGTATTTTCGCAAGATGCGGGCGTGAGTATGTATGCGCGTGTGTGTGTGTGTCTGTGTGTGCATGCCTGCATGTGTGTGCGAGCAAGAACACTGCATGCTTACACGTGGCATAAGTGTGCGCGTATGCATGTATGCTTATGAAACGGTATGCTTGGGTATGAGGGTTTGTGATGACGCATGTCTGTATGCTGTAAATTCGCCTGCACATGAGTGTGTGTGCGTGTAAGGGCGCGTATTCTTGTGCGCGTAGTTAGGTGTGCACGTGTGCAGTGCCTTGAAAGTGGGTGCGTGCATAGGGGTGTATGTGTTTCCTCGGAGGTAGCACGTGAGAATGCTCGTGTCAAAAGCTGTTTGATCATGTTTGCCCATGTGCATGTGTTTAAACTTTATTATCTGGTTTTGGTGTGGGCGTGAATTTGTGGCTGCTATATGTCTGCACGCATCTGTGTGTATATGCGTGTGTCTATGTGTGTACGTATGTTTGTGTATGTGTGTACACGTGAGCGTGTGTATGTGTGTACGTGTGTGTATGTGCATGTTTGCCCATGTGCATGAGCGCGTATGTAAATGTGTGCGTGTATGTGTGAGTGCGTATGAGTGTGTACATGTGCGTGTGTTTGTGTGTGTGTGTGCGTGTGTGTATGTGTGTATACATGTGTGTGTACAAGTGTTTGTGTATGTGTGTGTGTGTGTACATGCGCGTGCGCGTGTCATTCATGCTCACCATCAAAGATACCAAACAGGCCAATTTGTTGTCCCCGCGCATCCTTTTTAAACTGCAAGGAGTTGTGTTGTGGACGCACTGATTCACAGTTGGCAGGGCAAGAGAAGAAGCTGCGCCATTTGACATCTTCAAAGGTGCGCGGACCTGGGCGTGATGAAAATCCTCCATGTTTGGCCTCTTCCCTTTGAGCAGGTGGTAGCCCACAACAACCTTGCCATCATCCCTACAGGACAATTGATAGTCAGCCTTGCATCAGCCAGGTTCCCTCAGCAAATGGTGAGGCCGCGGATTTCGCGATGCCGACTTAAGGGACGCAGGGTCATGGTGGTCGATTAAATGTGTGCCAATGCTCTTGGTGAGCTACCCCCCACCTCGATTCCGTGCCGGACAAGGCCTGCGAAGCCCCCAGTCCCGAGCTTCCTAAGCTGCCTCTCTGCGCGGGATTAAGCACGCTAGATATGAACTGCATTTCGTGCTCTCACAAACGCTACTGCCCACGTAAGCGCATTCGTTCGACAGCTAGGTAGTTCTGTAAATATGTGAAATTAAGATTTGAATCATAAGTAAAAATTTAGATATATAATCATTTCGTAATTGCGGGTTCGACCAAGTTTGGTATGATAAACGGTTGGTATGATAAACGGGTCAAAAGCAAGTCTTAGAGGGGTTGGTCTACCGAGAAGAAACAGGAGCTAAAATTGAGGCTTAGGTGCCTGGCCGTAGCTGCCTAAATTCGGCCTAGCACAAACACATTATTTGCAGCCAAATATACACGCAAATTTCTATTGATCAGCGTTCATCATCATCCATTTTAATCTTAATCCACCTAGGTTATGGTTTTCACCACAAAAAAGGAATGACCGCTTTTCGACCTAGTGCATGGTAATCCTCAAACTTTTCAAGGTACCACCGATGGTGCTGCACGCCCCTGCATAGTGATGGAGTCCAAAAGGTGTTTTGTACAATTGTACACAGAGCATAGAGACTTGAAGTCAAGCGGCATCAATGATCACGCTTTGTGCCCGGCTTACCTTGGAGACAAGTTGCCAAACACAAAAACAGCAAATGCAGCAGCAGGCAAGGACCAAGCCGCTATTGCATAGCCTGTAAACTCCAGGATTTCACTCGCGTAGTTTCCTGCACTGTAATTTCCGCACAGATAGATGGAATATTAATAGGGTTGGCCAGATCCGTATTCGTATAATTATACATATTCTACGGTACGGTATATACGCCGTATCTTCCAGCCTCCCCCCGCCGTATCCGAATTCCGTATTTCCGTATGTACATATTTATACGGCGTATATACGGCAATATACAGCGTATTTCCGTATATACGCCGTATTCTTGCCGTATTTTTTTGGGCAATTCTAAGCCACAACCGTTTTGGAGTTGGCTGGAGCCAGTGATTGTCAAAGAAGTTACAGATGGGGTGGAGGGGCTGGTATGCAAGCTGGAGTGCATAAAGGGGGGAGGGGTTTGTGGAAAGCTGCTGGGAATAGTGAACCCTTCAAGGTCAGCAAAGGAGCATGCCACAGAGCGAGGGTGCAGGGGGCATACGTATATATGGTACTTGAAAACCCAACATACGGATCTGGCCAATCCTAAATATTAACATTACCATTCCCTGGACCTGTACTTTCTGCACGGGTAGATGAACTCTTTAAAAAACCACACGTAAAAATAAACAATTGCTTCCTTCAATTTGATGGA
>Ga0307942_1001458_pt1 | contig 18824 bp, 19 predicted proteins | sample OrgLakmetagen175_FD_201846 | JGI IMG/M metagenome (GOLD analysis project Ga0307942, IMG submission 201846) | Saline water microbial communities from Organic Lake, Antarctica - #175 | ecosystem: Environmental > Aquatic > Non-marine Saline and Alkaline > Saline | place: Antarctica: Organic Lake... | reverse complement strand
CCCTTTTCTCACAATCTGACTCGGAAGCCGCAGATCAATGTGTGGTAATAAGCACTTGCATTTAAAATGGCAAAGCAGTGGCCTGTGGTCTGCTGAGTCAAAATCATGTAGCACGCTGATGTTTTGGTCTTGGTAATCCTCCCTGATAAGCGCTAGCAGTTGCAAAGGCAATAATTATACAGCTTACAACATTACAAAAAGCCTCGCAATCTCCCCACCATACGTCGAGAAGGCTGTTATACACACATTAATCCTGGGCAAACGATCACTCAGAGATATACAGAAAAAACAGGAGCTACATTAGGCCACACAGGTTATTTGGGAAAGCCCCTGTTTTTGCAAAATCGCCTGCTCTCACGATGCCTGTCCATTGCCTTTGATCGCAGCCTATTTTCATGACGCTCTTCTTTTTCCTGATAAAAGGCAGAAGTAATAGTAAGAAGTGTGCTTTCATCAAGCCATCCTTATTTAAAGGTTGATCCTTTTTATACACTCAAAGCACTGTTTGACTATGTTGGACAGAATAGTACCTAACATTTTAAGCCACTGCAAAAAGCTCACCCCATCAGCTGACCGATTTCCAGCCTCTGAGTCGTCACGACTGCTCTTGCCTATCTCGGCGCGGAGATTTGTGACCCGATCCCTGAGCTGTATGCCATGTATCAAATGCACACGTAGTTTGTGATCCGACTAGCAGTTGCTTCTCTGCAGTATCGCAATCATCAATTTAGGAAACAGTGGCAACTAGAGTACGAAATCTGCCTGCAAAGATCTCATTTCAATCTTTATGCTGAGACACAAATGGGCCTATGCTGTTTATGCAGGCATCTACAACATTCTCGTCACTCACACTGAGCTGTATGCCATGTATCAAATGCACCATAGGATTGCTGTTACAAAACATACCGTTAAAGAAGTCTCCCTGAGAGCTGGAGGAGGAGGAGAGGGGAGTGAAGAAGCTCCTGCTGAAGACTCGGACTGAGCCACTGGCTGTGGGTCAGCATTGACAGCCTACAAAACACAGACAGCAGCAATGACAACATCTAGTTACTGCCCTTTCACCTTATTCCAAAGCAAAACGTGCTCAAACCTAGAACACAAACCTAACCGGAGCCCCACACAGGGGTTGGTCAAGCTAGCTGTGGGACGTGGCCTTTCCTGCTTGCGTAGTTTCTTTTCTGACGACGGCATTGGTGTGCTTACCTGAAGCGGCACACTGAGCTCCACTCGCAGCTCTAATGACCTATCGTGGCCAATGTAAGGGCTATTGGCGTCCATCACCTCAGCAGATTTGATGAAGCTGTTGAAGCCCCAGTCGCTCCCTTGCGCCGTAAACTTGTGGCTGGTTTCTGTAATGGCGAACGTAAGTGTAAGGTATTGATTGTGGTGTGTGAATGTTAGTGCTGGGACACAGCTGTGAGTGCCAAACCCTCTCTTTAGACTAACACACAAACACAGCACAAGCAAAAAGAGAGAGCTTACCTTTGGAGTATGACTTGCTGGGAGTCCTTTGGTTCAAGAGGGTGAGCGTGAATAAAGCAGACGGGCTGGGAGCACCCAGGGGGGTGTTTGGAGCCTCAGGGTAATCCAGAAACACACAGAAGAAGTTGTCCTTCCTGGGAAATACCAGCAGACGCCTGGAAGACAGCAACAAAAAAGATAAACCAGTTGTGGTCGTGATTCAGGGAACGAGGGAAGGAGCAAGAGGCACACGTGAGACAAAAACCTCGTGACGACCTAGCATATGCGCACTGGGTGTGCAAGCCATACATGCCCTGGCCTAGAACTCACCATGTGTACGCCCCGACTTGGAACTTTTCAGAGTACAGTTTGTCCACAGAGCAGTTCACAAAGTTTGGAATGCGCCACTGTGTGCACAAGCAAGGGAGAGAAGCAAGAGTGTGTCATTTGCTGTGCATGCATACAAGTTGCCTCACTCCTCAAAATTTATTTTGAAGACTTCCCAAGAGCTGTTCAATTTAGTTTAAGTCGGTCAGTTGCAAATGAGTGTACAATGTTGATTTCGTAACCTTTGTTGGAGGTTTACAAGACGCCAATGTTGGTGAGTTTGTGCAAGTCTGTGGCTTGTTCTTTTCATAATCGCACTGTTGCGCGAGCACTGGGTGTCCCATCATTTTATTTACCTTGCTACGTATCGTATCCCTCACTGTTGTTTCACACACACACACACACACACACACACACACACACACACACACACACACACACACACACACACACACACACACACACACACACACACACACACACACACACACACACACACACACACACACTCACACACACACACACACACACACACAAACACAAACACACACACAAACACAAACACACACACACAAACACACACACACACATGAACAACCTTGATTGTCACCACCTCTTTTTATGTCCCCTATTATTTCTCACTGCGCAACGTACTACATAAGCAACGTTTGTCGATCCTTTAAAACGAAAGGAAAAACGGCATGGTCAAAGCCAATCACCGCTTACCTTGTACTCGACCTTCAGCTCATCTTTGTCTTGCACATGCATCAGCATGCCTGTGCCCCCTGCCTGTCCGTGCACCCCTTGGATTTGGGTGCCAGCTGCAGTAAAGAGAGAAAGGCCCAGCAACGTTGTTTCTGAGCTCAGAATTGTGTGCTATCTACCCTTGAAAAAAGGTGAGTCCACTCGTCAATATGCGTGACATTAGGCTGCATGCGATGTTATTTAGTGGTCTCTCACCTGACGGTACCATAAAGGGGACGTGTTTGCTGAGCAGGGGGAACCAAATACACAGCTCAGATAATTCCTAACTGCAACCCAGACGTTGCATTGCACAACTCACCAACTGCCCTCTCTTGCGCTGGCACCGCTGCCTTGCCAATGTTCTCTGCAGTCTGTGACTCCAGAGCTTGGTGCAGGCTGGCCTCTCTGCTGGCTGCTTGCTGGAGCTGCACGTCAAGCTGCTGGGTGTGCAACCGCGCATCCTTCAGCTGCTGAGTCTTTAATCGAGCAGCCTGTGCAGAAGGTGAGGTGCAAGGGTGAAGAAAGATGTACCAGTATGTGTGAGATCGAAGAGGTCCTTGTGAACTAATCTTCTGGGAACAGGTAAGTATTTAAGATATCTCCTGTAACAGACACTGTGCTAAAATACAGAGGTTCTAGATAGACGTACACATACCTTGGCATTCACCATTGCACAGTGCGACAGAGCCAGTGCCACTTCGATCAGGAGTCGCTGATCGGCAGCAGGCGCCTCCTTGCCGATTTTGATGACCATTGCCCGGAGGCCCTGCTGCACACTGCCAAGGATTTCTGCAAGTTGAAAGCCAAAAGGAAACCCCTTTGCTTACCAGGGGCACATACACAAGAAATTAGACATGCAATAAGAATCTTATTGCCGCCTAGACAGACCAAGCCGCCTGGACAGATCAAGCAATAAAAAGGTAAATCGTTTAAGTTCTTCGTCTTTGCAAAATAATGAGTTGACAATTAATGACCCTGAAAGAGCTTGCAGGGTAATGCTCGTTGTCTCAAAAAGGCAAGCAGTGTCAGTCCCACGTGCTTGAGGAGGAACAGGCAAAGTTAAGAGGTAAGCTTTTGAATGGATTTACCAGTAAAGAAAGCGTGCATGCTTCATTGAGCCACAAACACAGAATCAGTGCGTACCTTGCTGTTCAACCCAATCGCTTGTCTGACAAAAAGCGAACTGCACATATTTAGCGGCCTGCACTGCTGCCTGCTCTGCCCACTGCTCCTTCTGCTGACCACCAGTGCTTGCACTGAAAATCGCACAGCACAAGCGCAATGTATCGATGTGCAGGTCTTGAGCTGCAGCTGGAGACGGGGCTGTCCTTTGCACTAGCTCTAGAACTTCCAGCACCAAACTCAAACCTACTGGTGGCACCATGGACACACTGCTGCTGCTGCTGCTGAAATCGATTGCGGCAGCTAGCACAATGACAGTGTGGTGGAGAATGTCGGCCGGGTTATTGACAGTTTTCAGTGCAAAGCTGAGGAGCTTGTAGGCGGGGGCAGCGTAGGCGGAACCCAAATCGAGGCTCACAAAGAGCATGTACTCCAGCTTCTTTCGTAGGCTGGTGGATGTGCAAGGGTAAGAGAGGGAAAATAAGGGTTTCATTGCATTTGCATCGTGAGATATGAAAGACAGTATTTGAAAGACCAATGGCAACTGCTTAAAAGTAGGGCTCTCACAACTGCCCAAACAAGGGAAGATGTGAAAGCAAACATTAGAAGGAGGGTAAGCTATGGAGGAGGAGCAGTCGCAAGGGCCAAGAAATTACAAATGGTCAAGAAGCTCAACAGTAAAATAGGGGGGAAAAAGAGTGACCAGGGGGCCTTACGTGCAACTTTATGAAAGCGGCAGTTTTCAGATGATTCAGAGAGCAACGTGGCTTTACAACATGTCAATGACATTATTTGCGCTAGGCAAATGTGGCTGAGAGCTCATATCATAGAAAGCCCTTACCAGGGGTTGCTCAGGATGTTTACTGCCAATTCCTGTGGGACAAGGTCCACAAGCGCCAGCGCTGTGCCTTCGACAAATTCAGGCACACGGCAGGCCGCTTGCTGACCAGGCTCGTAGCAGGGCAGTGCAGCAAACATGGCTGCTGCTAGCTTGTGCACCCAGGGTTGCTCACGTGTGCTGCATTGCGGGAGCCGCAGCATACAGAGCAGCACCTGCAGTTTAAGTAAGAGGGGAAAACAAACAGGTTTGAAACACCTGATAATTTTTTATGCACCAAGCAAATACTACCTACTTGTGCTGCTGAAACAAAAGGAACCTGTCTGGTCAGCGTAAAAAAGAAGTATAATTCAAGCATCAGGCATGCTGTTTGGATAAAGTGTACCTTTGTATATAATATCAGTTTATAATGCCGGTACTGGCTTTTAAATTTGTACAGATGTTTAAGCTTAAAGCTTCTACCACAGAAAAGCAAGCTCGGCAGGTTTTGCAATTCGATGAGTTTCTGTTTCTAAGGAGGAAGGGTCTTGCAACAACAGAACTCCTTCTTATCTTTCTGGGCTGCCTGCCGCAACTCCACTGCAATGATGCATGACATGAAAAACAAGGAGCTACAGATCAGCACCTGAGCCCCCTGTGTCCGCTGACTTTCCGTTGATGAGTGCCTGCAGTACAACCAGTAAGCTGCTGCGAGCGTTCCACAGATTGCATGCGCTTGCCCTGCTTGCTGCTGCTGCTGCTGCTGCCGCTGCTGCTCTTGGTGAATCAGCAAGCGGGAGCGAGCCTCTGGGGAGCTGGTGATCTGGTACATGATCTCAAAGCCACACAGGAGGGTGTCCAAATCTAGGGTGAATGCTGGTGTGGCCCGTGGTCTCAGCAGCTCCAAGCCCCCCTCAGAGTAGCTAGTGAAATAGGACGCTATGAGGTCGTCACAGTGCTCCACCAAGCCAGCTTCTGCCAGTCGGCTGGACATCTCTGCTGCTACGGACGGCGGTGCTGCAAACGACTTGAGCACTTTCAACGCTGAGCAGACCTCCTCACGTGTGCCTTGCAAAAAGCTCACCAGCACGCGTAAGGCAGGCTGGCACTGTGTGAGGACACGTGGGAACGGGTCGGAGCATCAGTGAAAATGTCATCTGACTATAAGCAGTTTGGCAACCGCAGGAAGTGATGGGTTTGTCTAAGACAAGAGCATCAAAAGCGGGCTTATATTTTGGTCAACAGTTTGAGTGTGGTTACCACTTGATTGTGCTGCCATCCAAAACCATGGGAAAAACATGAATGTTTGGCCTGTGCAACTTATTTGGTGCAAGATGAAATGTGTTGATAACATGAAGTCTGCCCCTTCCCACCTGCATTACTGCCTGCTGCTGGGTGCCATCGTCGCTGAAGCAAAAACGAGCGATGGCTCTTACCACACGCTCTGACCTGCTCCAAGAAGCCAGGACAGGTAACCCTCCTGCATTAAGGAGATGCTGGCGGCATTCTGCATCATCTTGCAGAATGCACAACACGCACAAAGCTTGGTGGCTGAGCTCGCTGTCCTCAGTGCTTGCCGCCTCAATCAAAGTCAGCAACGTTGTTGTGCTCTTGGGAAACGCTGCCACCTGCGGAATTAAGATGGTAGTCTGTTGACATGATTAAAGTGTGCATAAGTTGTACTTTGTGTTTGTTTGATTCCTAAGATGCAAAAACGCTGGCAGCTCAGAAAAGCTTTCTTCGTAGCAACAAGGCCAGTGTGGCACTTTAGCACGTATGCATGCACACAAGTGTTGCAAGGATCGCAATGGGATACGGCCTTCTGTTAAGGCGTTTGGCTGCTAGCCTTTTCATAAAAAATCAAATAGTTGTAAAAGAAATGGAAAAAGTTGCTGTTATTCCACAAGGCAAGCATGCCGTATATACCAACATGCTGAACTGCTGCCAAGAAATGGAAAAAGTTGCTGTTATTCCACAAGGTAAGCATGCCATATATACATATATACCAACATGCTGAACTGCTGCCAGAGCAGGCTTACCTGTGCAGCAGCCCCCCCCACTTCCACCACTGCTGAAAGGCACGACAGGATCGTTGACTCCAGACCTTTCACCTCGGCAGCTGCAAGTGCAGTTCCAGCCCTGGCCTGGCCGGCCTTGGCCAGCAGATCAACCAAAGCGGGTGTGCACTGCTCTGCGGCCGCGAGCTGTGCCACACTTCTGATGTGTGTGCTGTTGCACAGAACAGACTTGAAGACTCTGCAGGCCAAGGCTGTTATGGCTGCGCTGGTGTTGGTGGCACTGCTGCTGCTGCTGCTGTGGGCAAAAAGATTGGTCGGAGGAATGGAGGCGGTGCCTCCGGCAGACCAGTCAAGCTCCACACACCTCTTAAGGAACTGCACAAGGCATGAAGGAATATAGACGCATTCCTCAAGTACTTTCACCAAGGCCCCGGAGATTACCAGAGGGGGTCAACTGAGGTCCTAAACAGGGGTACTTTTGAAATGTAAATTGAGTATGTGCGCCCCAGCTAGCAGTTTCTAAACTTCGTACCCAGAGGTATTTTGGCTACACCTGAGCTTGAAAACAGCCAGCTGCGGCGCATATGCCTAATTCCCCGCGGCGTGAACCCCACTTCTCACCACCAATTTGTCATATCTCACCACCAACTGACCCGATTTGTGTCATTTTGTATGAACAGTCTACATTTTAATAAAGAGTATCATTGCGACAAAAATGGGGCGAAACGGAGCAGTAGTTGGCCAGGTACCCCATTTTGGCCCATTTCCCTTGGAGAAAATCAGCAAAAGGGGTGCCAAAAAGGGTGGAAAACCAAGTTCCACCAAATCCGGTTTTCAGCATCCCAAACGATTCCTCATCATAAAAAAAGTACTCCTGTAGTGTTTTGAGGTGAAAAGAGACCCTGGGTAGAGCGTGGTGGCTCATTACGTAAATATTTAGTGCCAAAAAAACTCTGCCCAGACCACTGGGGGGGTCCAATTGGCCCCAAACTTTGTGAACCATCTACTTATGTTATTTTATTTTGGTGTGCATCAAAAAAGTCACATTTCCAGACATTTACTCAGTTAAACCCCTCTGGGAGAATACATGCAAAATTGTTAACATTTGGTTTGCAAAGCTCAGAGCAGGAAGGGAAATCAGCTGTGGTTTATGAAATCAGTACCAAGCTCAACCAGCACACAAGCACTCATAACCTGAACTTTATAACACAATATTCAGTCGGAACATCTCTTTGCAAAAGCAACATATTACGTGTTGTTGCTAAATTAGCACAAAGGACTGTTCGTGCACTTCCCTATAGAGCAAGGGCAGCAAGAACATCTAACCAATCATCTCTAAAGGTCTCACCTGTACCAAAGCCTTGGCCGCGCCTTCGTACTGCTCTTTGCCAGACATCAGGGGCATCAAGTGGGCTTCAAATTTTGCTGCAGCTGTTGCTGCCAGGGGTAGGTGGTCAGAGGACACCAAGCTAAAGCACAAGCAGAGCACCGTGTCGAGACGATCAGCAACCTTGAAGATCTGTAAGAAGTGGAGGTAAGTCGTGCTGTGTTATCACATTGGTGTGCTGTTTCAAACGCAGTGTGGATTTTAAGTTGACCTGCGCAGGTGGGTCTCGTAATTAATTGACAACTTCATAATAGAGTGAAAGCGATACGCAAAAAATTAGAACCAGATCAGTTGTGGGCTCACTCATACATTTGTTGGGATTTATTTGATGTATGCTTAGAGGCTTGGGCGAGGATTGTTGTTAGCAGCATCACGCAGGCTTTTGGCCTCTACTATTTGTACGCTGGCACCACCTACCAAGTTGTGTGTCTCCGCCTTTTCACTGAGGCTGCAAAGGAGTAGCACCACACACAGCTGTGTGGAGTGCTGGAGGGTGCCGCAGCACTTGGCAATTTTGAGAACTTGCAGTGCAAGCTCTTCCACGTCCCGTGGGTAGAGAGCAAGGCAGCACTGCGGACACTCGCCCAAGCAAACAATCGCAATAAAGTCGGCTGCAGCATTTTTGATGCTGAAGGAGGAGGAGAGGGGCTAACCAACTGCTCCAGGCAGCACTCGACTGCCTACATACACACAGGTGTGTGTGTGTGTGTGTGTTTGTGTGTGTTGTGCTGGTAGTGTGTGTGTGCGCGCGTGTGCGTGTGTGTTGTTATAGCGGAGGACTTATGCACTGCCGACAAGCTGGCGCGTCAAAGCGTTACCCTCGAGGGGGGGCTCCAAGTGCTGCATGCTTCCCTGCCTGGGTGTCGACTCCCCGGCTCGCTGACGCGGCGAGCCTCCATTCTGCTATAATCATTTTCTGGCGTTCGACCCAACCTGGACTCGAACCCTGCACCCCTCGAGGTACAACACTTTTGTTATAGCGGAGGACTTATGCACTGCCTGACAAGCTGACGCGCCAGCTTGTCGGCAGTGCATAAGTCCTCCGCTATAACATGTGTGTGTGTGTGTGTGTGTGTGTGTGTGTGTGTGTGTGTGTGTGTGTGTGTGTGTGTGTGTGTGTGTGTGTGTTGCGCTGTTAGTGTTCTTGTTTAAACAATCTACTGTGTGTTTCCGAGGCAACCCATCTACTCGCCTTGCGCACTTTCCCGCTGCTTGCTATGTATGCGAGCACGCCCGCAGCACCCTCGTGCAGGCCACGCAGCGGACCAGAGCCCGGGGGAGATTCGTCAGCGGTAGTGCTGCCATTCAGGAGCGAAAACGCAGAGGAACTGCGTGACAGTCCCGACATATTTTATTTAAACACACAGAATTGTTTCCAATAACCTGTAAAAATTTCACGGGAATTCACGGGGGCTGAACCCTAAACACGGGAATTCATGGGGGCTACCTTGTTTCCGCCTTTTGATTTTTTCTTAAAACATTTCAAGAGAATGACGTTGCACCTCTTTGTGTCTACAATGTTGTGCCGTTCGATTATCTGATGCACATCTTGAAACATACTGGCACAGTTGGTAAAAATTAAACTCTGTCCTTCGTGGTGTGTGTGTGTGTGTGTTGTGTGGGTGGCATCGTTTGTTATTGCGCCGTGTGCAGGTTCCATCCTCATTATTATTAGCGACTGACCAAAATTGTCAGGGTTCACGGTTCCACTTATAAATTGCTATGCTTATATCAATCAATGTAAGATGCCTGATCCAACGATATTGCCTTCCCCTATAACAATCCTTCCTACACTTCCTCGAAGAACATTTGCCGTGCGAATTTGCCGTGCAATACCCAAGAGAATTGGGAAAAGGTACACAGTGTAAAAACATCTTTTGCCAAACATCTACTGTAATTTTGCACACTAGCAGACTGATCTAAGGGACTATCTTGGATAAACCATTAACGTATTTGATCAAATTTGAGAGAGAAGAGAGACCAGTGTGTTTTTTTGGTGCACATTTGCCCATTCCTAGCAAGCGTCCTGGCAATCGTCAAGCAGCTAATACAGCAGAAGCGGCTGCAAGTTCCACGGGGTCTCCAAGCGCGGTACCTACGATGCAATTCGCAATTGTAGAGGTGAAAGCATTTCGTATAATCAAGAAGAAGCTTTTCGTGTAATCAGGGAGGCGTGGAAAGGTTGCAATTGCATTTTTGGCTAAAGGAGGAGCGGGCGTATTTATTAAGAGCATTCTTCACTAGTAGTGTTTGTGAAGCTGGCACGGGTGCTGGGTTGCGAGAATGGACACAGATGATTGGGCTTGTGAAAGCAAGATGATTGGAATGAGCCAAGACAACCTTGTAACTTCTTTAAATTTTAGGCCGACCCAGATGAGTTCTATGGCCTAATATGAGTCGAGAAAGCTTGCAAGATACACCAAATCAATAAAATGCACCTAAATTTCACGGTTTGGATATACCACGGATCAGACTAGCTACGGGAGCATGGAGTTATACGTGTCCATCTTCGCATTTCATAGATAATAAACGCTGTATGTTAAGCACTAAAGTCCAATTTAATCTGCAGGAGCATCGTCGCAATTATGGGAAAGCAATTCAGCTGTGCATCTTGTCGTTTTCCTCGATCATGCATATGCATCTCCTTATGATTATTGGAACAGCCATCTTAGCAAAGAAGCTAGGTATTGCCCTACCTGTTCCATGCATAGACAGCATGTCCATTTCTGAAGCGCAAACCCCAGATGCCTCGAGCGCCGCTCGGAGGACACTCTGCATGAAGAGGCATGGAAGCAGTCATCCATAAACTTGGCTTTAACAATTATGAGTTCCTACAATTAAGAGTGCTGCAAATTTTCTGCTCAGACTGAAGTTGGCTGAAGTTTAAAGGCTGCACCTAATAGCACTTTCCTGCATGTGCAACATCATCAGCTGTTATCTGCATACACGTTGGTGAAGGCCTGCATCCTGCAAAGCATCCCTTCATCATATTTTTCTTATTTATATCTTGTTGACAGTTACCGAGCTCGTTCACACTGCCATGCGTCTGCTACATAACCCATACGTGCCTGCTGGGCAACACCATTTGGAGCGGTGAGGGCCGAACTTCGTCCGTCTTGATTCACAGCACTGCCTTCAGCAAGGACGATGGCTTGAGGGGTGGAGACCGGATGATGATGTTTGTCCTGGAGGAATAAGGACAATTTTTGTTAAATAGTTGAAAAGCATAACCGTTCGCAAACAAACGGCTGCTGGCTTATTGACAAATTGCTATGATTTCACTGTGGTGTAATGGGGGGGAGAAGTCAGGCAGGACCCAAACTTCCACATTACTCGGTAAAAAGGGCCACTTTTGGTGTTTGGTAGCGCTAAACTTATCTACCACGAGAACGACCAACAAGGATGAGGAGGGGGGCAGGCTGGGATTACAGCTGGTCTATAAGAAACAAGTGCTCTGTTATTCTAACATAGTAAAAGAAAGTTACTTGCTTGGTAAGTTGCGTAGGTGTACCTGTCACATTACAATCTACAGTTTCTCTCCTGAGCTGCAGCAAGTCAGAGACAGAAAGCTGATATAATTGAAAATTGAAACGCACCTGCGGCTGGTATGCTTGGAGCAGAAGAGCAGCTGCTCCCTCACCCCTGACATAACCATCAGCTGCTGCATCTAGAACCATACACCTGTGCAAGCAATGTGCCTCTGATCTGAGCTCGCAAAACACGGGTGAATGGCAAGAAGTAGTCTATCTGTCTATGGTTGGAATTGTTGGAAGGAGCTCATGTTGAACTGGCCAAGGTACATGCTCCCAACATGTTCAACCTGAGTGAGGATGGTAATCCTCATGCTACCACATCCTATCTGAATGTTCAACTTGAGCAAGGATGGTAATCAACGCGCTACCACATCCAATATGTATGTTCGACCTGATCAGCTACTTATGAGTAAGGGGGGCAACCCACACTTAACCACATCATATTTGCATGTACTTGGCCTGGTTTATTTCGCCCAAGTTGCTTTGCAATAGATCCTTGCACACCAGTGTAGAAAATGGATGCCAACGAGTCTGATCAGAGACACAGTTGGCTGAGACTAGGACAAAGCTCTTACTTTACTCATTCCTGTGGGTCACAAACAGGTAGATAGTGCCGTACCTGCCATGTGGGGAGAGCATGCTTGCGGCAGAAACGTAGGATGTAGACGTAGGGGAAGCCTGTACATGCACACCCCCCACGAGTGCTGCGTCTATGTGACCATTGCCAACGCTACACATGCCCAAATGCATGGCAACCAGTGCTGCTGAGCATGCAGTGTCTACACTCAAGGAGGGACCTGTGCGTGCGCAGGAACTGCAGCGTTAGTACCAAAGTTTCTGGTCAGATGGACATTTTCTTCTCGCATGAACGTTATCAAGTCGCTTAAACCCATAGTGGGCATCAGGATGGCAGGAACAGAGTTTCATGTGAGCTTTTCTTTTTGTAAGAAATAGCGAGAGCTGACTTCAGAATTCAGCTCACCTGCAAGATTAAACACAAAGCTAAGACGCCCAGCAATGACAGACAGCGCATTTGCTGTAGCGTGGAAGGCACCTCCCTGCATAAGCAAATGCGAAAATTCACATGAGTATAATAATTGTACTCCATGCACTTTATAAAGGATCAGATATAGTCAGAAAACGATTCCATAGGGAGATTCTACTTATATAGGGATAACGGGTGTCACCAGAACGGATCAGGAAAGGGACCTGGAATCATCAGGAGCACAAATCAGATGTATCAAAACAGCGTAAAAGAATCTTAGAGGAGGGTTTAATCTCTCCCACATCTGAGCAACAGAATCTCTATTTGTCCTTTGAATTCGTGATTTAGCCAGTATTTACCGGCATGGGCAACGTAGGTGCCAGCAGCGCTATTATTCACCTTGGTGTGGGCCTTCACCACGGATCCATAGTCAGAGGATGCCACACCAACATACGCCCCCACAGCACCCTTGCTTGTGCTCCCATTTGAGGACAAGGACAGAGCCTCAGCTGCGCACTCCAGTATCAGCCTCTGCTGTGGGTCCATGAGAGTGGCTTCTACTGCGCTCACATTAAAAGCCTGCAGCATAAAAGCAGTAGACAATTGAGTGTCTTAGGTAGATCAAACATTATACGTCTTCAGCATTGCAAATCGGTCCTTTAATTGCGTAGCTAAAATGCTTTGGTTAGTTAAGGTACCTTAGTAGATAACTCTTACCGGTAACAAGCAAGGCGCCTAAAGGGCAAATCAACAGATTAGCATTGAAGCAATTGCCAAAAAATATTGAAATAACAGACCTGCATGTCAAACATCGCTGCATCAGGCAAGAAAGCGCCAAACCGAGCATCTGCGCTTGATTTTGAAGACATACCTATGTTCACAGCACAGTGGAATTGATAGAGAGGATTGTCCACAACAACTTTTTAGGAAGGCACGGCTGTTTAAAGAGTGATGCGTCATATCTGCTGCAATAAAAAAACTGATCTCTCCACCGCGTACTGTGGCACCTCACCACGAGCTTCCAAATCCCAGCGCTCTAGCGGCACAAGCCCAATGGTGTCACCAGGCATGCCTGCTGCAGCAGCTGACAAGTCCCCAGGATGTGAGCAGGCTTGCTCTGCAGCTAGGCTGCCTGATGCCCATGGGACGGAGGGGGTGCGTTGCACAATGGTGCTCACCTTTGTGTACACAGGTGATTTGGAACAGGAGCAAGGGATAGCTTTGGTGCAAGCAGAGGTTCTGTCATGTTTGCTGCTTCAAGGTGGATATTACACGAGCAACTCAATTACAGGTCCAGTGTCCAATTCACCTGAACAAGGCTCTCCTGCTTACCTGCAGCAATTTGTTTGGTGAGGACTGACGAGTATCAGGCTGCAGGGAAGGCACTGAGCGGGGATGCAGCTTCCCTCCTTGTTTTGGCGGTGGCTGCTGGACTTGGCTCTGCTGCTCTGCTGCCTTGCTGCCTAGGAACTGTTGCAGAGCTGCAATGGTGGGGTAGTCAAATATCAAAGTGCCTGGCAGCTGCAGCTGAAGGCTAGCTTCCAGCGAGTTGCGCAGCTCCACAGAGCCGAGGGAGTCCAAACCAGCTGTGAATGCAAGTGCACATGACAACAGATCTCGTGCAGTACGGCCAAAAATCGTTGTAGGGCTGTGTGTAAACACTGATGAAGTTGGCGTAAATGCGAAACAAAATATTTGTGTGCAAGGTTTGAGCGGCTTCTTTGCTAACATTATTCTGGTGGATTTCAGTTGTGCTGCCAGGTGATAAACAGAGTGCTGGAATTGGTCGCAAAGTTGTATTGGCCTGCACACTGTGCTCTAGCACACCTGACATTAGCGGCTCCTCGGCTCCCACGTCCTCACGCCCTAGCACCTCACACGCAGCATTCCGCACCACGCTGTCAACCTGAGAGTTATGTGAAGTCGTTTGACCTCCTGGATGAGCGAATGAAATAATGAACTAATACACACAAGCGTGTGTAACGTTATCACGTTAGCATTGAATTTATAGGCACAAGGACCCACCTTGGCTACAAGAGCTGCCTGATCCAGTGCCCTTTTCTGAGGCAGTGAGGCCAATGCAGTGCTGCGCCCTTGCTGCACAGGCTCTGAGTGCTGCTGCTGCTTTTGGAAGTGCCCAAACTCAGAGAAGAATGCTGGCTCGTGGGTTTGAGCAGCTGGAATATGGCCCAAGAATGTAGCCCAGATGAACGGGACTGCTGCGACAATTGGAGAGCAGGAGCCATTACCAAGTGAGGCCAGCACACCTGCAAAAATGGGTTCAGGGGTTTGTGAGTGCCAATTGGTGCCTGTAGGAGAGCTTTACACGCAATTTATTGTTTGGTGATCTGCCCGTTAAATACAGTCAAGCCTGAAGTAGGTCCGTCTATCCTGCATACGTAGCTTGAATCTCTTTCATATTGATCTGTCATGCATGTTTGGAGCAAAGTGTACCAACCTTCCAGCGCAAGCATTCCTTGCAAGGGCTGAATCAAACCCATGCCACTTCGCTCCATTCGTGCTGCGGTCCCTGCCAATTATATTGGGCAGTGTTGTAATGCTGAATTAGCGGATCTCTTGTTACAAATTGTCGGTCTCTTTCCCAATTAATTACCCACCTTCTGCTTGTCCATATATGCTATGAAGCAGTGAGGAATGAGGCTACACGTGCAAAATTTGTCCAATTTAATGAGGCATTACACAGGAGTAGGCAGGGGTATCTGCACGTACCTGCATCATTGGCAGCCATGCCGCCCCCAGCCCATGCGCCCCACTGCACACTGACGGTGGGCAGGCCAGTATGCTGCCAGCTGCTGGCTGCTGCATCCAGGGCTGCATTGGCTGCGCTGTAGTTGGCTTGGCCAGGGCTGCCCAGCAGAGAGGCCACGCTGGAGAAGAGCACGTGGTGTGCGCCTGGCTGCAGCTGAGCAGCACCCAGCAGGTGAGGCAGGCCAGACACCTTGGCACCCATGACCTTGCGCAGACCAGAGAGCGTCTGGTTGCGCAGGGTGGCATCTGCAAGCACCCCCCCGGCATGCAGCACAGAACACAGAGGAGGAAGGTGCTGGTGGTGGGCGGAGGGCGCAAGGGTAGCTGACACATCCTCAGCACATCCAGCATCACAGGCAGAAACCATGGCCTGGGCCTGGCCCTGCCACAGCTGGCAGAGATGCTGAGAGGCGGCAGAGGTGGTGCGTGCTGATCGTGCCAGCAGCAAAATGTGCTGCACTCCCAGCTGCGCCAGCCACTGAGCAATGAGCAAGCCTAGAGAGCCCAGGCCACCACTGATGGCTACAAGCCCAGGGTAAGGAAAGAGGGGGCCTTTTTTTAGAATGTTGTGGGGAGCCAGCTGATCTCCGTCCTTGATGGGAGCAAGCAGCTGCTTTGCCAACTGAGGCATGAGAGTGCACCCAGCAAACACTTTGTGCATGTATGGCTCGTCGCTCAGCTGCAGCTCCCTAGCAATGCACCTTGCTGCCCCAAGAGCTGCTGCCGAGGCCGCAGAGGAGGTGAGCGTAGAGGTGCCTGGAGCACTGAGGCTTGTGGCTGAGGAGGGCAGGGCACACGACATGATGTTGCCAAGCAGTTCCTGCGTTGGGGCAGCTCCAAGGATACCCTGTGCTTGCTGCAAGCATGCAACGAGGGTGCAAGCTGCTGCAAGGCTGCTGCTGGCGCTGATTTTCTTGTCGTCGGTGCTGCTCGCTGTATGCAGATCAATGTGGTGAGAGATGCATTCTGCAGCTGCTGTCAAGCGTGAGCTTTCACACACACGCCACTCAATTGCGTAAACACAGCCCTCCTCTGGCTGCTCATCCCCTCCCTCTTCATCGCTGCTCAATGCCTCAACACTACCGCTGCTGGCACTCCCTCCGATGATCGGCTCGCTGCCATCATCGCTACCTTCTCCTAATCCTTCCAAGTCAAGGAGTGAGGACAAGGGCCGGAAGCTGAGGACCTGGCCGACACCACCTTTGATGTTGCTCGAGGCTTGCTTTGCTGTAGTAGTGCTCCCACCAGATCTGCTTCCTCCCAGGTCCAACGGGAAGAAGCGGAGGTTTCCTGGCTGCTGCATCCTGAAATGTTCACTGACACATCAGGGGAAGAAAGTCGCCTGATAAAATTGGCATTATGGAATCCGTCCGAGAACTCTAATGTGCAGAATAAATTGTGACTAATTAGTTTTGTAATTATAAGTAATGAATAAAAAACCGACTCTGTATTTTCTTCCGAAGTTCCTGTTTCGATCATTCTGACTGATTTGGGTTATATACGCGCGATTATTAATGTGTATGCAGGAGGGTTCAAATTTCCTACGGCCCAAAACAAATAAAAAGGGTGTCAATCTGCTCAGAATCCAAGCAGCTATCTGCCTGCACGGTTCTCATGCCAAATATTGCAATACCTGACAAGCTACAGGGCAAACACTGGTTTGCGCACGCTCTTGCCGCACGCACTGACCACGGCCACCTGTTCAGTGCACAAATCCAGCCAAAACCTTTGCCAAAGCACTTTTTTACTTCAATCATGCAACTTATGCATAATGCAATGCGTAAACTGCAAGTTTGGAATCAATTGCTGTTAATTTGCCTGAACACACCCCCGCAGCCTATTTGGGGACATTCCATGCATTTTTATGACGAGGCACCCAGACCTGCCCCTTTAATCATGTCACCTAACAAGGGTGCCAATCGACTGGGCTCAAGCTGAAGATTCCAAAAATATAATTAAAATTCCGGTAACAGTAAAGTTCTGGGGACCCCCCTCACACCACCCCCTCCCCCGACCCTCTCAGAGTTGACTAATTTATATACCAATCGATAGCTCTTGACGTCAGGATTCCGAACATGTAATCTATATTTCGATTGACACTCAAAAAGATGATCCTTGAACCCTCCAGGTGTATGCGTAAGTAAATTCCCCCCGGGTATCCCACTGCCTGTTTTCTTCGCCTCAAAGTTTCTTCGCCTCAAACCTCAACAAAACGCAAAGTACCAGCGAGCCAGATACTCCGAACCGGCAACTACGCGCCCCATGGAAACAGATGGAAACCTAAATAATAACTTGTACCATCTGGCTGCAAGTCCCCTGGCTCCATTCTCCCGTGGCCATGGAACCAAGAGATAAAGTACAACCAAACAAACACATATCACCGTCCTAACAGGAGCGACAGGTAGGCGCCAATAGCAAATACAGTATCACACAAGCAAACCACTGCACAGCCTCGGAGAAAAAGATCTGCATGCCACGGAACTCGCAGTCAAACGAAGCTTACATGCCATCAGGTCCGCAACAAACATATTCACCGTCACTGCAAAGTGTAAGACTTGGCACAACAATCGATTGGTAAAAAATTCATTCTGCTGAATGCTTATTCCACATCGGAGGCCTTACCTGGTCCGAAGGTGCCCCTAATTATCAATAAGACCGGCACAACCAACTTTAGAAAAGAAAGGAAAATAACGCAGGTATAAACACTACCGGCTTGGATTAGGAAAGGATGTTGTTTTGTGTTCTGCACCACCCAATGGATGCAGAGACACACAACATCCTATCAGAGAACAAAAAAGGAAAGGCTTTTCAGTGGGGATCAGGTGGTCAGGAGGCAGAGGCCTGCACACCACCCGGAGTAGAGCTCAGATATTTGTGGGGGGTTGTGTTTGATGTCTTGCCTCATCTGCATAATTGTTGTTGCGATTCTGATGGCATTTGTGCTCGGTACTTTCATGAGTGCTGTGGCATATAGACCAGTAACTTTGAGGCAGTGGAGTGGGTTCCTTGTGTGGCTGCTGTAAATGGTGTCTGTTGCTTCTAGTAGGATGTTGTGGAGGGTTTTGTGGTGTCTGAGTCTGGTCAGCCCGTATTCAGACCATGGATGGTCTGACACAACCGTATACCCTCAAACATAAGCTACAAAACTGTGAGCCCATGGATCTCAGCCGTTTTGTTGTAGACCTGAGGGAGAGACAGTTGGAGTACTGGACACCTCATTCTGAAACTCATCCGAGAGAACACAACAGCAAACGCTCTGCTTATCACCAATGGTGTGCTCTTCCTACCAAATGGGCTCTGTTCACTCATTCGCCCTACATCCTACCCAAACATGTTTCTCATCCTGCCTTTTTTTTTTTGGTGGTGTTACAGCTACGGCCCCCAGCAGGGACCTGACAGACAACAACAAAAAAGAGGAGGGAGGGCTCAAGCAGAGGAGAAAGCAAGAGGAAGCTGCTCAAGGAGACCCAGAACCAGGGAAAGGAAACCAGGAAAAAGAAAAGGACCTAAGTAGAGTACAGAGTTGAGGGAGCGCAGGACAGAAGACGCAGAAGAAAACCAGGAGGATGGAAGGAGACGCCAAACACACGAAAACGGGGGGGAGACGCACAGAGTTGCAGTTGTTGAGACAAGAGCGGCAAGCATAGAAGCACGGCAAAGA
>Ga0307942_1001457_pt1 | contig 18827 bp, 17 predicted proteins | sample OrgLakmetagen175_FD_201846 | JGI IMG/M metagenome (GOLD analysis project Ga0307942, IMG submission 201846) | Saline water microbial communities from Organic Lake, Antarctica - #175 | ecosystem: Environmental > Aquatic > Non-marine Saline and Alkaline > Saline | place: Antarctica: Organic Lake... | reverse complement strand
CGTGAAGAGGAGACGGCGAGGCTGGTCTCCTGATAACCATGCATAACCAACACAGGTCGCCAGACCCGACAAAAATTGAGAGAGCCACTGCAACGAGTACAGTGGCTCTATTTTTTTATTTTTCTTGCAAATCACACAATTTGTCCATGCCACTACTGATTTAGCATGACAGCACAAATCATAGGAATCACTTTTACCAAGCTAAACCTGCACCCACTAGTGCCAAGGCAGTGGCAAGAACTGAAGTTGCCTTAAGAAAGAAAAGAAAAGACTCCGCTGGTGGTGATGACACAGCCGGCGTGATTAAGGCAAATATAGATTTTGGCTTAGTGCTGTAGTGTAGCAAAAGCAAACCAGTTCCAGTAAATAAATGCCACTTTGGCATCTTCCTATTCCTATAAGGAACGGGGGGACTTGCACCCCATCCCAGTGGCAGAGCTTTTGTGCACTCTGCACACTTGCAACTCTAACGTTGCAGCAGCAACAGCCCCGGGAGCACCAACACCAACACCAACATGAAGACTGGCCGCAAGGAGAAAAAGATCGGGCCTCAAATTTGATTTCGGTTCACTGGCCTTGCCATACTAAAGTTCATTTAAGACCCTCATGCATACTTGGGGTTTGGTAGTCGGGATCCTCCTCAGTCCTTAGTCTAGACTACGGCAGGCACAGTGGGAGCGGTGTAATGCTGAGGTAGTGCAAGCAGTGTTTGCTTAGTAGACCTTTCTATAGGCTTGCGCACCGAGTGACTGTGGTGGTAGAGTAGCACGGCAGGTTCAGTGCTTTAGGGCTGCTGGCTATGAGACTCGGTAGTTTTTGTATGTGGATTGGCAGTGGCCGAGATGGGTGGTCATCCCTGTAGACCCTTAGCTAAGCTCTGCAATGTCTGTGCCTGGTCTTGCTTGTTTGAGGCTGGTACTCCAGTCTCTTTGTGACTTCTTTCCTCCTTCTGGTACTCTGTTGGACCCCTCTGACTGGGCCTTTTTTGTCTGCCGGTAAAGGAGTTTACAGTACTCGGTACCAAAGTGGCTTACTTTCCTTAGTCAATGTGGAATGTGGTTTTCACTGCCTGTGTAGTTTTTTTTATGACGACAGGGACGCATTCGTTTCTTCGCCATTAAACAAATAAAGCTCCCGTGAGGGGGCTTTTTCCCTTGCAGCTTGAAAACCTACCTGTAGATCTCGAAGGTACGATATCGTAGACTAACTGTCAGGCCAGCCATCCCTGTGAGAGTTCTTGCCCCAAAGCCGAAAAGTACATTTAAGCATCCAAGACCCTTAACTAGATATATCTAATCACCCCTGCACACTCATTTTGTGGCGGGAGGTGCCCAGGTGGGCAGGGTAGAAATCCCTGTCAGAAAGTGGATTTCCAAAAGCTCCCCTCAGAGGCTCTGGTGCCATCAACTTACCAGGGGTAGTGTTTGCAGTGATATTGCGGACACTGGGGTGAACGTCCGGTTTTGAACCCCCCTTTTGGCAGAGAAAAGGTCGATTCTATGCGAGGAGCACAGGGTGCATGGTTTGGCAATGGAATTTGAATCCATAGCCTTTAAAAATCTCAGCTGTCGCTGCCCACCACGGCCCAACCCCAGCATTCCAGACCATGATACTCGACAGGGCATGTCTGGGGAGCATACTGAAGGGCTCCCGACACTCAGGTGGTGGCCAGAAAGCGTGTTTCCAGGGTTTCCAGAAATGCACCATTTTTGCCCAGCAAACAGGTCCACGCACTGTCCTTTAGGGGCGAATTCCCCCCCCTTTTTTTGCTTTAATGGGTATGGTTTGATCCTTAACCTATCTGAGAACAAAAGAATTGGTGAAATTCGGACCAAAACCTGCATTTCTACACCCACACCACCTTTTTGGCAGGGAAATGGCACAAATCCAGCCCCCACTCTCACCCTTGACCCCAAACTCATTCATTTTTATGCAGAAGTGTTACAATTATGTATAGAAACCATTGGGAGACCTCAGATATGCATTTCGGGAAAAAGGCATCAATTCCCGCCCCCTTTTTGGGTGGGGCTTGGCTGGGCTGACTAACTGGTTACACACAACATCGCTACCCTACTGGAGTGCCTTGCTTTCTCGAAACTGTTCAGAAGATTTGGACAGCATCTGATGCTTTCTCTTCGCGCTTCTTCAAACAAACGTTCTCTTTCTCTATACACTTTTCTCTTCTACATACACTTTTCTCTTCTACATACATCAGTTTCATGTTTCCTCTAGCTTCTGCTTCTTTTGTTCTTAGCCAGGTGTAGTTTCAGGCTTTTTCCAAACTTCCGCTGAGATGCCCTTTGAGGCATATATAGTGATGTAACCTTACCTTACCTTACCTTGGACAGCTCCATATAGCCCCGCTCCATGAGGAGCCCCAACATCCCACAACGCACGCAGCCATCACGGCTAAAAAGTAGCCATTCAGCTACTACTTCTGGAACAAAAAAGTGGCTACCCCACACTCCCCCTCAGCAAGCTGGTCCAGGCTGATTTCGATCTACTGCGATGCCTCTATCAAGTGCCTGCTGGACTGCTTAAATGCTAAGTGCCTTAAAGACTGTGTGGGTGTCAATCATATGTACGAGCTGTTCAAACTGGGCGTGCTTTTCCTAGTAGAATTTGCTGCGGATTTGAAGCATAGGATGAGAGGTGTTTGGAGAGGCGCTGATTTGGTGGATCCTAACATGCTCATGCACAACAACAAGCCAGCTACTCATCATCCTTGGTTTGCCATCCCTGTTTCTAGTAATGAACATTTGCCGACTACTTTGCCACGGTAAATTCATCTTAATATGTCCAAACATGTTATGTGCAATTTCAATAAACTCCGCTTGCGTGCCCATACTTTGAAAGTTGAGGCAGCAGCGTGGCTTGAAGGTAGTTCACGCATATGTGACCAGTGTCCTGGTGAAGATAAACAACGTGTCCAGAACGGGGTGCACACTATTATATTTTGACAAGATCATCGAGTTCGTGAGCTGAGGACAAATTCCTCTTTATTGTTACACCCCTTTTTTGAGGACTTCTCAGCAGCCTGACCTTTTAGCTGCATCAAGTCAAGAACCAACCTGATTCTAAATTCCTTTCTCAGCAGCAGAACACTAAACCTTTTCTCTTTCTTTGTGGCTGGCCTTGACCAGGCAGTAGCCGATCAGCCAAACAATCTGGCTGAAGGTCACCCCCCATTGTAACCATTTTAAACAAGGAGGAAAGGAACTGTTCAGAATATAAATTGTGATGTACGCTGGAACACTACAAACAGTTGTGAGGATCAAAGAAGTTACAAGTAAAGAACATTAAGCGTGGAAATTGACATATTACCTTGCTGGACTGTAAAAGTTACATACTGACCTCAGCATTTTTTACTGCTTGCAAGTGCTTCTTTTTCTTAATTCCAGCAGGCACATACCAAACTAGATCTGGCACTGATGTAATAACGTCCCAGCAAGTAATATTGCCGCTTATTCCCCAGTGGGTGATACCGCCAACCCAAAGCACATAGATCATCAAGTAGACGCTACATTCACCTTGCAATTCACTAACGAATAAAAGCCAAGGATGTAGACATGCTTCCTGCGCAAAAAAAAAAGGGTGACGGTAAGAGGCTGTGAGATAGGGTCTAATTAAGTGCCCCATTACAAATTCGCACGTCACAAATGGGTTAGTAACTAAATAGGATTCCTGTTCAAAACTGCTGATCGTCAAGGATCAAGGGAGCACGCACTGACCTTATTTCTTCTTTTTACCAGTTTTGCCATCTTCTTCAATGGACAACGGCACAACCGACGGAGGTGCAAATGCCTTTTTGGCAGCCTCCTACAAATGCAATGAATCAAAGCAATTTGTAACATTGTTCCACGTAATTAAAATAGGCGGAACAGTTGTCCTGAACGTTCTACAATGGCCGTGCTGACTCACCAGGGCAGGGAAGAACACGAAGCCTCCCAAAGAGATCCAGATTAGACGCGGCTGCCAGCCCTTCAAAAACGCAGATGCACCCTCTGTCTTGGCAATCTGCACAGTCGAGTAGCAAAGATATACTTGCTCGTTGTCCAGCTTTTAAGCCTCATGGCTTAAAAGGTGCAAAAAATTTACAGGTAAGTTTATAATCAGATCAGCCAAGTTGGTGTAAGATGGCCATTCTGAAAAACTATCTGTGACACTCAGGACCCCCTAAGTTTGCTGGGAGGGACCAAGTGTGCACAGTGAGAGTTCCTGCTAGAGGAAAGCAACTTGCTAGGGATGCATGTATATTAAAGAAAGTGAGAGAGAGAGAGAGAGAGAGAGAGAGAGAGAGAGAGAGAGAGAGAGAGAGAGAGAAAGAGAGAGAGAGAGTACGAGGGGGATCTCTCTCGAACCAGAATAGAGGGATTTGTTCTTGAACCCCTTTTGCCCCAAAAGGCAGGGCAATAGCCTTGCATTTGGATTTGGCAGGCTGCATTCCTCACCCATGCCACCTTCCTGCCAGGTGATGGTGGCACAGACGTACGCACAACCTGTAATGTGACTCATTTCATGCATTAGGCTTTGACAAATGTGTATCAACCTCTGTGTGTGCTGAGAAGTGCAACTTAAGAGTTGGGCAAGAAACCCTTGATCGGGACCGGCTGCGCTGATTGCTAGAAAGCAGGCTCCCTGGAAGTAGAGCACTGATCTATCTGGGTTTGTACATGTCAGGAGTGTGTGAGCTGCTGCATTGCATTGTAGGACCATGTTAAATACTATATGTGTGTGTGCGTGTGTGTATGTGTATGTGTGTGTATGTGTGTTTAGCATGCTGGATTGTAGATTGTAGGACCTGCAGGCTTGGAAAACGGGGGCTAGCCGCGGGACACTTGCACCAGTCCCCTATGTAAGGGTGAGCAACAATAAGGAATTATACAAAAAGTTTCTAGCCCACAGCGTAAGGTTTAAACACCAGTTTTTGCAGTGCAGCAAAAGCGATACTTTCCTCTAGCTTATCTCCGGTGTTTACTTCTCCCCATCTTTTCATTTCCTAGCTCTGGGCTCACTATACTTGCCCGTAATTCCAAGCTTTAAACTAGTTCTGCCTTCTTTTGCCTTTGTTTGAGGAGGAGTAAGAGTATTATCCATTACGAGTAGCCGTGACCGGGCCTTGTGAATGTTCCACTGTCAATTCATGTTGCCAATAAAAAGGAGACTCAAGTACTAATCCGATTCATTATTTTACGTGAATGATGTATGTTGCATTTGCATGATGCACATTATCTCAATTGTTAGCATCTTACTATCTTTATCTGTGCATTGATTTTTTAAAGGGAGCCCGAGTGAAGTTCATGTCGTTGCACCTCAGCCCCTGCCTACTTTTGCAGTGTGCAATTACTGTGTGCCTCAGAGTACACTTCTCTTTGCCTATCTCTGCATTGCCGCAAATTAAGCTTCCTTCTTTTCCCTCCTTTGCTTTTTGCATATTGTAGTCAAATTATCACTGCCTTTTCTGTGGCCAAGGTGCCCCTACCTCACCCTGAAAGTGTTCTGCCCAGTCAACGTGCCTTGAGAACCAAGCAAGTGCCTGACAAAGCTGGAGCTTTTCGATTGACCAGCTCCTTTGATTGCCAATCGGTCATCAAAGCTCATACATATTTTTGCATGATAGCAATGTGTCAAATCTTTCTGCGCGTATCCTTTTCTCTCAATTTGCCACCCTGGAATCTGCATCCCTTGGCTGTTACCTAATCCATGATCTAATTTTGTAAGCAGGTAACTGCTAACATAGTACTCTTTAGCAGGCATTCAGCTGTATGTTGGTGAACAATGGATTTATTCCATCGTAGCTCTAATCAAACTTTCACGTAAAGCACATTTCTGAGAAAGTCAGATATCAGGTCACCTGCACGGTAGCATCCATAAAGTTTTTGTACCGCCCAGCTCCTCCCTGCACCATTAGCCGTGTTTTAATCACGTCTAATGGAGTTGTGGCAATTCCTGCAGACAGGAGAACAGCAAGCGCATGCAATGTGGGGCTGAACCTTTGATAAGTATATCACGCAACTCTACCAATCATCAAATCAAGACTCAAAGACAACTGGCCAACTCATAATCCAATTCTTTCTTAATTTATATCACGCATCGATCGTACTTGCAATGTATTTCTGCAAGTGGAGTTGATTGCTGATAGCATTAAGCACGACCTTCAATCATGACTACTTATGCCCGTGCTCACAGACCTCCTCCAAGTACAACTCATGGAAGATTACCCTAAGACTGGGATCCAGGTGAAATCCCAATTTTATTTATGGTAATATAAAGAGGCTTGGCAGAAAGTCTAAATTGTCCACCAATGGCCCCTTCAGAGTTGTAGCTCTTGGCGGTGTCATGATTTTGAATGCATGTTTTGGGGGTTGCCTGAGTACGACCTCTTGCATCCCAGCAGATGGATACAAGGAAATCCTCTTTCAACCAACCAGGCCTGCATTTTCATACCCTACCTGTAAAACCCCCTGCCGCAGCGCCAATCAGAGATGTCTCAATTGGATGAAGTTCCCGACCCAAACGTGCCTGTGCAGCAACTTTCAGCTGAAGAGAAAGAGGGAGGAAGTGTGCTCATGTTGGATATGTTTTACTTGATGTGTGTGATGTATGTAGTGCACACAAAACGAGAGAAACATCAAAGGAGGTGTTCTATTTTACCAAGCTCGCCCCAAACTATAGCAGATAAAGGCGGTTTGTTTCCATTACTTCACTGCCCTTTTATGTACAAAGTGTTTGGAGTTGCGAGTTGGAGCAGATAAAGCATGGTGCAATGTCTGGTGCTTGTACACACCTGCTCGTAGCTCACAAACTCGATGGCATCAAATGGAAGGTCACGCAGCATGAAGGCGCCATACCCTGCATACATGCCACGCCTGATGCCCTCGCGTGAAATGATCGTGCGCACCTGCCACACAGACACAAAATCAAGAGACACAGCTTTTACAAGGATAACTAACAACCCTAACCTATCTTGTCAATAAGGCTAGGAACGGGCCCAAGAGCAGGTCTAGGTCAACACTAACAGCACGTGCATTTTGCAAGTGCCTTGTCTAGTCATTTGGCAAGAGCTTGCACTGCCATGCCAGACCTGCATTTGCTGCCGCTCACCGCATTTGCAGCCGACTTGTACTCTCCAGTCTGCAGGCGCTGCTTGACCACCTCTGTGGGGACACGGATCAAGGATGAAACAGTGCCTGCTGCGCTGCCAGCGACCATTGCGCCCAAGTAATGCTGCAGTGGCGTAAGTGAACGCATCATGTGGGGGAGAAAGCTTGCATGTGAATCATAAAAGGGGGAGGGGAAGAGTATGCTGTCACAAACAGCCACACAACTGTAATGCGTCATCAATACCGATCAGTCAGTGCGCAGCACAACAGGGGGTCCACCTACCTGGTCACTGCTCACAGATGCCTCCACTGAGCGTTTCACAGGCTCGTACACGGAAATGAATACAGCGCTTGCTGGAGCCACGCCTGCCAGGTTGCCCCACAAACCTGCACCTCCCAATAAGTTGTCACAGGGCACAATACTTGCTTGTTGCAAAATTGAACATGTGCGTCCGCCATGCTACGCTCAGTTGTTTTGCGAGCAATAGATTGTTGAGGCACCTCACAATTGGCCATCTAACCAAGAACAACTGTTTCCCCATCACCTTACAAAGCTTCCAGAGGGGAAGCACTAATGCCCTATAGAAGTGTACGAGTATCAGATGATTCCAGAGTACGTGCCTCATACTGCTACTATTCAAGCTTGTGATTTCGATGTAGCTGAGGTTGAACGAGAGCAACTGGGGAGTACGTGTCTGGCCCCACCCCACCCCACGTGCAGCAGCCAAATCGCAGCAGTCCAATCACATTAATAAACACATACGAGTCCTATTGCGTGGCAGTTGGGATGGGGGCAATGTTGCTCTACGCCTGTTTTGCACAGCTTTGCACCATACTGCTACGAAATGGCAGGGAAAAGGCCAGACTTGCTCCAATCCAACTGTGCTTAAGAAGTAAGTTTCCTTGGCATTGTAATTTACAGGGATGTGTCATACAGTCATTTGGGACGTTCAATATGGTAAAAAACACGTTAAATACGGAATACAGGCATAATACAATCGTATTTTTAAGCAAATTCGGGAGTGCCGAGTTTTGACACAAAATGGACCCGATTCGCCCCAAAATCACCCAAAACGTTCCCAACTCTTTTCCAATATATCATAGAGGGGCGTGCCGCCCGCCCAAATTTCGACCCCATGAAGGGCTCACTTTTTTTGTGTTTTTCCTTTTTACACGCTTTCATTGCCTGTATGTGCAACCCTGAAGACCTTGCTGGATTCTGCTACACAGTCCAGGCAAAGACGCAAAGACGCTTGACCAGTCCTTCAGGCCAAATTCTATATGAGGCGCTTATGCCTTTGTCACTGCCAGAGCTTCCCAAAACCCATTCAACTTCGTAACTGCGCTGTGAAACAATAGTTCATAGCAGTGGCATAATAAACTGCATCAAAAAGTGGCCGGCCAAAAATTCCTCCTCGTCGGTCTCCATGCAGCCACAGAAAATGATGGCACATGACAACTGCACAATTCCTGAGCGGAACTAAGTAAGAATTGAAAAAGTGAACTCCGCAATTCACACAGACTAAAACCAGGCCAGTTTAATCGTCTACAGAATCTTACGCGGGACAGAGGCCTGGCCGCGGAGCTATTCAGGACCAAAGTGCGCCCAACCGACTCGGTTAACCCCCCCCCCCCAGCAAAAATTTATTTTTAGAAATTTGGGTGTATGGGTATATGTTATTAATATATTATGTGATAGCATTAAAAGTTTAATGAAAGGCCGTTGTTGCGGGGGAAATTGCCTAAAAGGCCAAAACCCGGCAAATTTTGCATCCGTATAATACGGGCCTGATTTGTTCAATACGCGTAAAATACGCGTTATATACGATACGGCGTATTATACAAATAGCCGTATGACACATCCCTGGTAATTTATAATTGAATGTTGTTGTGTCAAAAATGGTGCAGGAGGTCTAGATGGTGTGTGCTCCGGGGTCTGACCAGACCAAGGGTGCGAGTGTCACGACGTACCTCTATATTGTTCCCACGAATCCACGCCCCGACCATGTCAAGCATTGAAGCCATCCACAAGTTTCCCATTATGCCAGACCTGATGCCTAATTATGTCCCCCTGTGAGGAAAGGTATTGCTGCTCGTGCTTCCCACTGGTCGCAGCCTTATTATTAAAAAGTCAAGATTTCCATCATGACCTTTTTTGCTAAATACGGTCGAGGAGTGGGAAAGATACAGTTGTGCAAAGGTTTGGGTGTAGGACAGCTCATGTTTGGGTGTGTTACCCGTGTGGATGACCAAGACGTAAATAATATCGCCAACAAATTGGAGTGAAAGACCAGGTAATTGGTGAGATTTTAAAATTTCAACCATTTACCATGAAGATCAACAAAAGGGGAACCAAAATTGGATAGAGTGTGGTGACTTAATATGTGTGCAATTTGTGCCCAATAGCACGCTAGGCTACACACTCGCCTAGGCAATCAGGGTCATCCATTTCAGCCAAAACATTGTCACCATACTGCGTTTTTAGTTGTTGGTCCTTTGAATAATAAGTCAGGCCAAAAAAAGATTCACTCAACCTCGCAAATCTGGGTGTTTCCAGCGGGGACGATTCTGCTCCCACAAAGGACCCCCTCGTTTTTGAGGGGCAAGCATCATCACTATGGCCGAGTTGCACCCTGAGAAGCGGACGAGTTTCCGCCCTGGGAGCTCCTCAGGCCTGAGACGGTCCTAAACTTTTGCGGGACCTCGCAAAAGCTTGATGCTCGCAATTTAATTATTTCAAATATTCTGGGACCTCACAAAATAGGACGCGCGATACTAAAAGCGCAATACGGTGGTGCTCAAAAGAAACGCTGATTTTGAGTTGCAGGGTTGCTTAAAACAGCCTAAAACAGTCGTTCCAAAAAATGCAAACGGCGACTTTGGTAGGCTTTGCAAACACTAAAGGTGCTTAATAAGTAATAAGAGCCACAGCTTCGGATGTAAATGTTATTTATAACCCAAATTGTCGACTAGTTCAATTGAAACAAGTGTAGGGGAGGGGTGTAGTTCGTGTGGTGGCAGGTCCAGTTTGTTACGGTCGTTGTGCAAATAGAATCATTCGTTAACTTTTTCACAAAGTAGAAAGCAGTCTAGTACATGGGTCAAATCTATACTTTCTTATTTGTTGGTGATTTAGCTGCTGTGCGTGCTTTGGCACGCTGTATGTTCCTGGGAAAGCCTGCCCGCCCACATCAGCTGCCATAACGGTGCGAGCGCTTTCTTTGAACCACATGGGTTTCGATTAAAGAGGAAAGCAGCAGGGGTTACGACCTGCTACAGCTACTACGTGCAAGAGTGAATGTGCACTCAACAGTGTCAGAGCTTTGTGGCTCATTCCTCACCTGCATACAAGCCTTGGCCTCCACCAGATTGCAGGAGCGCCTTGAAACCTCCGCCACCAATCATCGCTTGGAGTCGCGTTTTAATTGTATCCAGAGGGTACAGCGCTGCGTGTACAACAAGCAATACGGATGCATGACCAGACAACTGGAACCCCTGGAGAGGAAGGCGCTGATGAGCACAGCTGGAGAATCCCAGATCGTGCGTCTGACCATCTGTGCAATCTTAAGTTTGCTTCCTCCTGGAACAAACACATGAATTGCCACCTGCCTGACTCCACTGCACAGCCTGCCACTGCTCCTGCCGCGAGGTTTCCTAGGGTTGCCCTCCAAGCTGGCGCAGAGGGGGGAACCGCAGGCTGTCTGGGCTCCGATGCAGAAGATATCATGAACAGAGGCACCACAGCCGGGGGGGCTATGAAAAGGGGGTGCAAGAGTGCAAGAAGGGGTTATTTGTTCAGGGGCTTGCAAAAGCAAATGAGCATGACTGTGCAAGTTTGCGTACATGCCTAAGCGTGATCACTCACAGCGGGTTCCCGCTGGGCTTGAGCCAGCTGAAATGGAGGCCAGCGGCATGGAGGTGGAGCTAGAATGCCTGATGGCAGCTGGTTTTAAAGAAAATTCAGGACATGGCCCTTCCAATAGTTCTAGGCTGTTGCGCCCGTGCAATAGCAAGGAGCCATCGGGGCAAGTGCGGTGGGGCTCCAAATCAAAACTCAAAGGCATCGTGCGTATGTTCAACACGATAAATTATTAAATTACAAATGACGCATTCCACCTGTTAATACGTTTGGGGTAATGCAGAGTAGCTTGTTCAAAACAAAAGCAAAGCCCCTGGACTGCAAAGCCCCTGGACTACTCCTGCCCCGGGCTTTCAGTGTACTGAAAAACAGGCGTCGAAGTTCTTTCACTGGTGAGCCCTCCCTGTCCATGTGTGGTGTGTGCGTGTGTACGTGTGTGTATATGATGCGTACGTGCTTGTGTGCGTGCGTGTGTGCGTGCGTGCGTGCGTGTGTGTGTGTGTGTGTGTGTGTGTGTGTGTGTGTGTGTGTGTGTGTGTGTGTGTGCGCGTGCGTGTGTGTGTGCGTGCGCGTGTTTGTGCGCGTGCATGCGTTTTTGCGTTATGTGCAGCAAGTACAATAAAGCAACTTTTGCTTTGGTACACAGTGAGGAGCGCGGATGGCAGGCAGGACCCCAATGAGGCGCAACAGGCCATGGAAGAGAGACAAAGCTCCTCACAGACCGCCAGCACCAGTCAAGAGGAGGGCCATGGAAGTGACAGCCACACACCTGCAACGCTGCTTACATCTACCCGAGCCCTCCTGTTGAGCAAACATGACGCCATGATCTTCAACCTTGCGGCGCCTTCATTGCTGGCCTTAGCAGCTGACCCCCTGTTGGCCATCACAGGTATAAATAAGAACTAGAGGTGAAGCAGTCGGGGGACCTTGCTGTCAATTTATGAATGTCCCGACTCACCCAGATATACCTGCTGCTATTACACGATGCAGAAAGCGTCTGCTGCAGCGATTCATACACCCTTCCTGTGAACACTTTTGTAGATACTGCATTTGTGGGACAGCTTGGAAACAACGAGCTAGCCGCTTTCTCTGTCAACTCCAGCATCTTCACCTTTGCCTTCCTAGTCTTCAACTTCCTCTCTACTGCTACCACTCCTGCGGTAGCCACAGCTCTTGCAATGGGTGACCAAAAAAAGGTGGGGCTTGCCTATTGCTGGCGATTTTCTTGCAATTTTGGCACAATTCAGGCCTTTTCCTCTGAATGACAACCTGGCTACGGTTTCTCTCAACCTAATTGCCTGGAGCAGACCGCATGACACCTCGCTTCATACGCAACTTTTAAAGCACACCTGGGAGCATGTAACGTCCATTCCCTACTGTCACTTTAATTTCTCATTCAGTGTTCTTGCCTCTTTACAAATTCCGTCAAGCAGGCTGGTGAAACCATCTTCCAAGCCCTGTTTCTTGCACTGGTTTTAGGAGGCAGCGCAGCCAGCGTAATAACGCTGCAGGTAAAACAGTTCGGCAGCAGCTCGAAAGCATGTAGAATGCCAATTTTGGATGGAAGTCAGAAATATGTGTAAGCTGGCAGTTGGCTCATTCACTTATCCATGCATGGATGCTGTTGAGTTCTTTTTTTGTTTGCATCGTGAGATGCAGTCAGCGAGGGATTTAATACCAAGGGAATAATAAGATAAGGGAAAACAGAGATAAACAGATAGAAAAGCAAGAATGAGGAAATAACATATCACTTTTGCTGCACGCACCACAAGAAACCGAGTGCTACAGAGGTAATAATCCACGCGGGATGTTTTTGGGCACTCCATGTTGTGTACTTTTATCGCTTCCATTTGACTTTTCCAATCCTGGGGGAAGCATGTTGACAATTTCAGGCTCTAATCATAAACATGAAGGCACAGGCATAGCGTCCTCAGGGGGGGGGAATTATATCAAATTCTCTCAACTAGCACCCTGAACGTAATTCCACAGTCGTACTGTCTTTTTACAGGAACAGCACCTTAAGCAAATTCCACATGCCAAGTGCTCTGTCAGACTGGCATAGGATGACACCGCACCTCAGTAACAATGGAATTGTTTGTGCATGCGTGCTAAAAAACATTACAAGCTCAAACATGGCTATTGCTTGGCATCCAACACCATTATTCGTCTAAAAGAGCTGAGCCAAAATTTAGGGAAACTGAAGAGAGGAGAATCCCTTTGGTAATGTGTTTACAGACAGTGTGGTCGCACCAGATCATTGAGTTAGTAACGGATTAATTACTAACAGCAAGAGTGTTTTGAAGACAGTCTTGCGTGTTAATTGCTTTGCCCCACCCAGCTGCCTGTGTCGCATATCTGCAAGATGTCCTGTATTGCACCACTATCTTACCTACTTCATCTGATTAACACATGCTCCCTTTGTCTCATTTGCTTCTATGCTGCGTGCCTCCAGGCTACTCCTGTGCTGCAAGTCATGGGCGTTGGGTCTAGTGACGGAGACCTGTTTGATCTAGCCATTGGGTTTCTGTACATAAGGTCAGAACTGAGAGGTGTTTGTGCCTGTTTGAATTGTAGTTGTGCTGCTCGCTTTGCAGTGTTGACTGTGTTCTGTGCAGCCAAGGCAGCCTGTCAGCTGCCACAGACCTGCTGTGTGCTTGTGGGACACAGGAATATCTGCTATAAGCGTCCATGCTCTTTTCAACAGCCCGATTTTTCTGTTGCCCAGGGCAACTGCTGCCCCTGCGGCGCTTATCGTTTCAGTCAGCCAAGGTGTTTTTCGAGGCCTCCAAGATATGCGCACACCGCTTGGCGTAACTGTTGCCACAAATTTGCTTCATCTAGCACTTTCCCTGGGCTTCATATTCCAGGTGTGTTTTATTCTCTAAATGAATGATATGTTATTCAGCTGTTGATGGCACCAAATCATGCTGAAATTTTACATTCAATAAAATCTAACCAAGTGGTCTCATCAACCTTTTTTTGGTTTATTGAGTGATACAAACAAATTTTAAGGAGAAAGCTTCTTGCTGTATTGCAACAAGCTTCAAGAAAAGGTTATTTGCTACCTCTTGCGTTTTCTGCCGTTGGCCTTTCTCGTTGCTTGCCATGCCCGCAGAATTTTTAAACGATGCCTTCAAGGCGTATGTCCTGACTTGTTTAATCATAAGTAGCTGTGGCAACTTGAGATGGGGTTAACTCTCCAGCATGCCAAAACATCCTCTCAAGCCCTGTTCCTATTGATCTCTTGCACTGCTGCTATGCAGGCACACATGGGTCTATCAGGCGCTGCTCTCTCGATCAGTCTGTCTGAATGGGCTGCTGCAGTAGCATATCTAGCTTTGGGGTTGTCCAGGAAAAGCGAACTAGGTCTCGACAAGATTTGGGTCAGATCCGGTGCAGCACGTAATTCTGAAATTGGCTCCAATAATGGCAGCAGGGACGGAGAAGAGGTCACTGGGGTCTCAACCCAATTTTTGAGCCAAGGCTTGGTTGAGGACGCAAGTTGTAGCATCCAAAACAGCAGCAGCAGTAGCAGTAGAGAGGACAGCAGTGGGGGGGATAACAGTCCCCTCTTCACAACCGATATCAGCTCCTCACAACGCAGCGGGGACTCAGGGGGAGTGGACATTGTTTCAGCATCTCTGCCGCCATCAGATGGTGTAGAACTGCCCCAATTGAGCACAGCAGTGCGCTCCATAGCAGTTTCATATGCCCCCTTCCTACAGGTAAGCCAGCAACAAGCAAGAATAATTTATGCGTTTGAGAGAATCCACACTTTGTCCTGAGCACTCTTATCCACGTACAAATTGCCTCGTCTTGACGTGCTTTGTGTTGTTGTGTCCTCCTTCTTTTGCTTTTTTTGTTTTAAGTTCCTGCAAAGAATGCAGCAACTAAAGCTTTGAACAATGCTTTGTATTAAATCGAGGGTGGACGCCATATTTTAACAGTCGTAACTGTCATGTTAAATATTGTACACCGTTATGGCCATACGGTTGACCGTACGGCTTGAAGGTTTGCAGACAGGTCTATAAATGGTATTTGACCCCCAAAACGACCATCTTGGCACTTTCCCCCTCGTTCCAACTGCTGCGGTGATTTTTTCGTACATACAAACAGACAAATGGTACGTCAGTGCAAGGGATAAAAAACACAGAATAGCAAAATGCTTGCCATGACCAGGAGTCGAACCCTGGTCTCAACCTTTCACAACAAAAAAACAGCTGATGGTGGGTTGCACAGTGATTAATGGTGGAAGGTCCCCTTGATGGTGATGCCGAGCACCATCATTCCCTGTATCACTGTCTATTAGACAGTCTGACGGGATGGTGCAAATTTTCTCTGACGGCGTCATTCTACAGCCCTTGTTATAAGATTTGCAGCCTCCTGCATTGATGCATGTAATTTTTCGTAGCAAACATGCTGTATTGGGAATGACACAGACCGGCTGTATTCGAGCGAGGGGAATTGCCAACTTAGGCCTGCTGGGTCATTTATGAAAATCGCAGGCGGGAGGAGCGGTCTTGCTGCGAACAGGGCTTCTTTTAGGCACTAAAACGCTGGCCTCAGCTGTCGCCATGAGACTGGGTCCTGGACAGATGAGCACACATCAGATACTATATCAAGTAAGTAAATCCGCTCGTAGTTATGATGTATCTGCTCGTAGTTATGATGTTGCACAGCAGTGACGTGTGATGTGCGCAACGATGTGTCAGAGGAGTGTGAGCAAAGCAGCTTGGGAAACACGAAAAGGCATGATGACGACTCCAAGGCAGGCAGTGCTGGGAAAATAGAGCCAGGGCAGTGAAAGGTGTGGCTGAGCAACAGGCACAACCTCAAAGACAGGAGGCTGCAAGAAGACAGTTAACCAAAAATTGGCAGCTTTAGAAAATTGGCAGGGAGGGGTGACGATGCATTTCACAAGGGGAAGAATCATTTCAAAAACATTTACATTCTGTTTCATACACAGGTGTGGCTCCTGGCGTCTCTGGCCGTTGATTCACTCGCCATATCTGGCCAAGTTGCTGTGGCAGTCAATCTGGGAAAGGGAGACCTCAACAGTGCTCGGGAGGTGAGTACTTGAATGTGTTTTATTCTGTAACACCGTAATATATCTCGCTTATTTGTACCCTTGCTTCTGAAGGTGGCATGTCCTAAAGAACGGCCATGCTGCTTGGTTGTCAAAGAAAAGGGACGCGCTGCTCAATAAGAAATCGGAATCTTGACTGTGTGTATGCAGATTAGCGATCGGCTCTTGCAGCTTGGTGTGGGCTTGGGGGGCTCTTTGGCAGCTGTGCTGCTCATCGCTGAGCCTGTGTGGCCCAAAGCTTTCACTCAGGTCAGTTCAATCCATTTTACAGATTGCTGATAGCGAAATGACGTCAGGCTGTTGCGATGATGAAAGGCGTTTAATGCTACAAATGTTGGTCCCGCCAGGAACCGTGGGATAGAATGACGTCAAGCAAATGTTATTTACTGAATCAGATGCATCAATAGCGTCCCAAATGCGAGTCTTTTCTGGCGGTTGGAGAGCTTAACAGTTCTGGATTCTGACTTGGAGGCCTGCTGCATTGAACTTAAACTCCAGAAAACAGCACTTTAGCTTGAAGAGTATAAAATAACACAAGATACATTTGCAAGTGACGCCTAACATGTGCCTACCTCCAGTGTGAGCCATGTTTTAGGGCTCTTTGCAGCTCTGCTGGTGACACAAAAGCACACCATGGAACTGTCATACACAAGCCAGGCCGCAAAAGTAAATATCTGTACTTGTGGTGGTGTACTTGGTTTGATGTTGCCTTTTTTGCCTAATATCCTGCTGGACATATTTAATGTAGAAGGCTCAGCAACAAAGCTTTGAGCCAGTACATCAAGACGCAGCACAAAAACTGCGTTGGGAAGCTCTGTTCATGAGGGAGTAAGAATTGTCAGAGCAATTTGCCTTGCATTGAATCCTAAGCCCTGTCTCCTCTGAGCTCCGATTTTAAACGCAGATTTTGACAATTACGCGGTCAATTTCATTAAAAAACATCTAGTATCTACCGTAGGGATGAAAGTATTGCGACTAAATAAACAAATATTTGGGCACCTCGCACAATTCACAATGAAATTAAGAAATTTCTGTAATACTTCAATTATAATTGCGGCATAACTGGGTCCCCCTGATGGACCCAGAACTTTCTCTAGGGCAGGCCTCCCTTAGCTTACGTAAGCTGCAGCAAAAGGAAGTGTGCAGAGGACGATGGTCCTCAGGAGGAGCTCCACCCCCGCAAAACTCCTGCTTTGCAAGCAGCCTTGGAACAGAGGGAGGCCGGAGATGCAGCAGCCAAAGCAGCTAAAGCAGCAGATCCATTCCCTGAAAAGTGGCCAGTCGGGAGGCCAAAGATGCAGCTCATGGTGGTGGCACCGCCAGAGAAAAGGATGTAGGCAGAGCTGCAGCTGAGGTGGAGGGCTGGAGAGCAAAGGGTAAGCTTGCAGCTGCACTACACAGCCAAAGCAGCAGCAGAGGCAGAGGCACGACAGCTAAAGGAGCAGGCAGCGTGACTGAGGCTGCGTTTCTAGGGCCATGGGGGCAGCAGGGTGGTGGCATCAGAGCATTGCCCTTTCCTGAATAGAGAACAGAGCACTGGTCGATACTTGATGTAAAGAGCACTGAAAAGAGAGGAGGGCGCACTAAAACTCCCAAATTCTGCATAAGCTCGCATATAGCAAATTATGTATTAGTTTGGCTGGCCTCGCAAAGCCCAAATCCTCGCAAATGATTTGTAATAATTATTTTGGCACCTCGCCAAAAGTTGGAGTCGCAATTTGATGCTTAAACAGCCCTGCAGTGTAGTTAAAGTCACGTCGTCGCGGCTTTCCCCGCTTTAGTTGCCTATTGTTTGTGGAAAAGACCCACAGACTTAGTGGAAGGTCTATAATGTTTGCTCCGTGAAATGGTGTATTATCTATGAGGACCAACCTTTAGTGTATAGCTTTTAGAAGCTAGGGTCCTCACAAATGCCCAAAGAAGGTGAAAAGAAGCAACTAAATCTAGGAGAGTAGAGCAAAATGTGAGGCCGATGACTTAGAAGCATGGAGAAATGAAAGGGAAAACGCAAGTACAAACATACAAGTAATTGAGTGCTGGCTGAAGTTGACGTTATTCACGGCTCTATGAGAGGCAGAAGGAACACAGTGTGGGAAAGGGCCTGAAGGAAAAGGGGGGAAATAATCCCTGCTAAAAGCCTAAAAGGAGAAGAACCAAGCAAGTAGCTTTATTGCTGACACCGAGCCTGCCCATGAAAAAGCACGAAGACGGCAAGAAGCAGAGAAAGACCTGGCGTAAAAGTTTTAGAAAGCAGAGGCTGCATAGAAGACAATAGAAAAGAATCAATTGACACACAGTAATAAGACAGATGGCTGAGATAGTTAGCAAGGACTTTGTGCAAATGTGCACTAGGCAAGTCAATTGGCCACAAGAAATGGAGTCCTTTTGCATTTCGCAGAGAATTAAGGTTAAGGTTAAGGTTCAGGTTACATCACTATATATGCCTCAAAGGGCATCTCAGCGGAAGCTTGGAAAAAGCCTGCAACCTAACCTATGTAAATAACCTATGTAAACAAAGGGGAGGCGACTATGATAAGAATGAGAAAGGGACGGAAAAAGGTCTAGGCTGGAGAAGAAAAGGAGAGTCAAGAATGGCTTAAGAACTAGCAGAAAAAGGTCTGGACTGAGCACAGAGAGTTCTGAAGGAAGCAAAGCCAGTGCTCCACAGAAGAAAGTCAAGCCAGCTCTAGAAACCAGAAGCAAGGAAGCAGGCGCCTGTCTAGAAGCATCAAAATGGGCATCACATACAGGCAGGAAGAGATGACCAGGCAAGCTCTAT
>Ga0307942_1001455_pt1 | contig 18874 bp, 14 predicted proteins | sample OrgLakmetagen175_FD_201846 | JGI IMG/M metagenome (GOLD analysis project Ga0307942, IMG submission 201846) | Saline water microbial communities from Organic Lake, Antarctica - #175 | ecosystem: Environmental > Aquatic > Non-marine Saline and Alkaline > Saline | place: Antarctica: Organic Lake... | reverse complement strand
GGCTGCCGTGTTGCTCCGCCGTATGAGTCTTAGCCGCTCCCGAGTATTTCCGGGCGTGTGCACGATGGCACACGAAGGCGTTTTCCAGGGGGCACCACGCGGAGGTGCTCATACATCGCCCCCCACTTCTGGTTTCTAGAGCTGGCTTGACTTTCTCCATGTCTTCTGTGGAGCACTAGCACTGCTTCCTTCAGAACTCTCTGTGCCCAGACAAAACCTCTTTCTGCGAGTCATAGTTGCGAGTTATTAAGCCGTACTTGACTCTCCTTTTCTTCTCCAAACTAGATCTTTTTCCCCGTCTCTATCTCTTGCTTATCTTAGACGCTTCCCCTTTTGTCAAATTGTTTAGCTAGGTGTGGTTACAGGCTTTTTTCCAAGCTTCCGCTCAGATGCCCCTTGAGGCATACTATATAGTTATGTAACCTTATCTTACCTTATCGTCCTTTGCCTCTCCCCCCCAAGATAGAAGCGCTCCTAAAAAGCCGATATAAATTGGTCTAGCCTGCCGACATATGGGGCTGGTCCTGGAACTAGCCAGGCGAGGGCCGGGTGAGCTTGACCAGCGTGTTTTGCAGCAGGCCTAAGAGGCCAAGGTCTGGGATGGTCTGTTTGAAGTCTTGAGGTAGGGGACCGAGCCATATCTGGGTGTTTCTGTGTTTATATAATGTGATGATTCGCGAAACCCCCCTCGCGAAACGTGCACCCCTAGCGTTGTCGGATTCCCAGCACACTTGACACAGGCCACAGCAGGTCAGCCACCAAGGCCACCCTGCGGGCTGAAACTTGACACAGGCTCCTTACCAACTGATTTCAATTTCGCTCTTTATATTTTACAGTCTTAGCCAGGCAGGTGCTGCTTCAGAGTTCATCTAGCAGCAGGCCCGCAGCAAAATAGTGATGAACCATACAATATTTGATGTTCCAGACCGTCTCGTTGTGCATGTGCTGCTCCTCACAAATGCGCTTGTGTAAATTGTCACTTGCCTCCCTCATTTGGTATCCTCAGTGCGACAAATGTCCAGCAACATGAAGTTCATGTGCCCAGAACATACAGATGATGATCCCCCCTCTTTGATTAATTGCGGTCGGCTGGTCCTGGCAGATGCTTGATTGTAATAATACTGGTTTTATTCAGTGCTGCACTGTCACAGATAGCGTTCCGCTTTTTTCCCTTTCCCAGTTTTTTTAGGAGCTACAATCTGGTGCTACAAAAACAATGCATTGTCACAAATTTCTACATATTTCACATACGCAGCATAGCAGTTGCATAGTGACTGATGGCTTACTACTCTGTAAACTCTGTAATCTCTGTAGAAAAGAAGGTGTATAGAGAAAGATAATGTTTGTTTATAAGCATTATCTCTTGGAACCTGGAGCTAAAGCTTTCCGTGCTGCTAGTAAACGCTGCTCCATTGAAATGCCACTGCGATCGGATGAAGCTCGCTGCAGGTATTGGAGTGCTGCTAAGTTGACACCCAACACATCTTTCAGGCCCTGCAGGCAGGGTGGATATGTAGATAGCCTTGAATGCACCAACTACGCGCACTACCATACGGAAGAGCAGTGTATTCAGTCAGTGCAACTGTGCTGCCAAACTGACATGAAAAAGGTGCGTGTTGTTATCCAAACATGTTTGACTAGTTCCATATCACGGATCATCTTACAGCAGTTGTGGTTTTAAGGTTGCTGTGCAGGGTTGGACAGCACTGAATACGTACACCACAGAGAATTGCATGCTTGGCCAACATTTGTAGCTTTTTGCAACTTAGTTTCCGTGTACAGGCACATGGATTGCACCTACACATTGCGTGGTAGAAGTTAGTTGGTTGCTACAGCTGAAAATCCTACTACCAATCCCAACAGTGTGCTCACCTGGACTGCAGGATGCAATCGTTTGTGAAGCCTCAAAAGCAAAGGCCGAGCAGAGGCTGTGGCCACGAGCTGGCTATGGTGCAGCCGCAACAATAGCACGGCTACACGGGTTGTGAGCTCAATGGCGCTACCCTGTATACCAAGGGGGACCTTACAAAAATGAGGAAAAATAGTGGCGCGGCGCTTGGGGTCACAAGGAACTAGGAACCAGTCAGAGACCTGCAACAGCTTGAGCTGTGTGTGCATGAGCATAAGCCTTTTTTGTTCTTGCTCACTTCCATGCCAACTGACATTGTTCCTATGCCTGTGCTTCAACTGCCTGATAACTCTGAATATGACCCTATGCTAGCAGTCCTGACGACATGTGTGCTCTCTCCTAAACTGGTTCCCTGCTTAACCCTGCTAGCCTTGCGTGTGCAAGTGCTGTACGCAATGCATGAGCTACGCGTGTGCCAAAATGGATGGTGCTCTCTGCATACTTGCAGTCGTGAGGTCCTGTATTTGACCAGTTGCGTGTGCCCACTGTCATGCATGCAATGTATATGCAAAGCACATGAGTAAGATGGCTGGTGCAGGACCGTTGGAGCCCTGAAACTTAATGCTCTCCACCCCGGACGCGCTTGCTCTCTCCACACGACGCGTCATCACAACAGCGAGTGGCCAAAATGCAATTGTTTTCCAGCGATATTAATTTTGGCATCCTGCTTATCACGAATGCATTAACATGACACCGGGCTGGAAAAGGATTTGCATTCCCGGCATCACCATATGCCCTGGCCCCAATCCAGCTAAAAGTAAACATTCTTTCCATTTATCTAATTTAATGTCAAGGAGCAGAAGGGTGTAGGAAGCACAAACTTTTGTCTGATTCTTTATAAAGATTAGATATTCGGATTCCTAACGTCGATAGCTATCAATTGGTGTATATATGGGTTGAATCGGGGTGGGTTGTCCCCCGGTGCGATTTTAGTTTGGGGGGGGTCTCCAGTTAAATTCTGGGCCACTTCCACGGACTTCTGAATGTATCACTGGAATCCTCAGCTCAAGCTCAGTCGATTGCCACCCTTTTTGAGCAAATTGGGTAAAAGGGGGGGTCTGTGGACATGTCCAAAAGTCAGAGGCACACGCATTCAGGTGCAGGCTGCGGCGTGAGTCAAGCCAATGGAGCAGCATTCCACTCCAAACTTCCAGGATTGTGCCAGCACGAGATAGTCAGTGGAAATTTGCACAAATGAAAGATGAAAGCAATGTAGGGCTGTGCAAGCCAGATGTGGGTGCCTGGTAGGTCATGTATGCATGGGCGTCCGTATTTCGGGTTTTGCCCCACAACTCTGCAACACTCAAGTTTCAGACCTTGATGAGTATGTCAATGGATGCAGAATTTAAGGAGCAGATTGGTTCCCATTTTGTCTGGGTGGGGGCACTGGAAGGGGGGTTTGGGGGGTGGGTGGTCCCTCAGGGGGGTCCACCTCAAAAAATAAAAATAACCCTCCTGCAAGGAGCTCCAAGATAAAGGCCCTGGACCTCAAATCCATACATATTTTTCCATTATCTTTGCTTGGCATGACGTCCTGAGTTTGGCTTTCAGGTCTTACTCAATTTGGTGACAACTTTTTGGAGAAAGGCCCCTTTCACTAAGCTATAAGGCTCTCAATTTCTTCAGAAAAGTGCGGTTTAAGAAACGATGTGTCCTAGTGACCAGTGGCCCATTGACTACTGTGAAACGAGTGTAAAACACCACTGAGCATGCTATCCAACGTTTCCCATATTGTACAAGGCAATTCCTAGTCACAACTGTGGTACAGTGGATCTTTTTGCATTCCAAGCAGTAAGAGGCTTCACTAAACTTTTCGCCATTGCTCCTGACAATGCTTTACGAATATTGTGCAGATGCAGAAATTCATGATTCCCCTCAAAAAATCGAAAACAATCACGACTTTTTGTGAGACAATTTCCTAAGAGTTTACTACCATCATGGCTTCACAGGGTTACCCTATACATGCCTTCAACTTTCACAACACTTGCAAAGTCCTCACATGCGTTTGGCAGAAGGCTGAAGGCAGAGTGTGCGTACCTGCTCAAGCCAGGCCGGCAAATAGCCCAATAAGCGCAGAGCGTCCGTAAATGGCAGCATGAGTAGCGCCGATTCCAAGTCTGACGCACGCACAGAGGAGAGCTGCAAGCACAGGGAGTCGTGGGAATGAGCAGTGCCGGAGAGTATGAGGAGGAGAATGAAATCTGCAGCAGAGTTGAGGCCGTTAGCAATGTGTGTGCCAGCAACACGACAAGTGCTTTACAATTTGCACACACACACGCAGTAGCGCTGCACACAAAGGCCATCAAACAAATACGTAACACGGGTAAGGAATCAGGACGCGCAAAACATTGCTTGCAGTCTTGTCGCAAAGTCACAATGGTGAATGGTAAGTGGCAAAGCACAGCAACTGCTTGCTTTGCTACGCCGCCACGCGAATGGATACCTACAGTAATTCAGCAGATATCCTACATCATCGTTTAGGGTTAGTCGATAGGACTAGTTTGCCACGCCGCCACGCGAATGGATACCTACAGTATTTCAGCAGATATCCTACATCATCGTTTAGGGTTAGTCGATAGGACTAGTTTACCACGCCGCCACGCAAATGAATACCTACAGTAATTCAGCAGATATCCTACATCATCGTTTAATAGTATGTTGCACACTAGCAAAAGACACGGCACACTGCATGCAGCTCCTAGTGCTGCTCAGCTTAACCAAGATTTTGATATTCAGGTGAATATTGCCAGTAGAGCACTCACCGCTCGCAGGACATATGCGCTGGCATTCAAACCCAGCATCATTGGATTAGTAGGCAGAGCAGCAGCAGCCGTCTTTTTCGAGCCATTCAAAGCCTGCTGCTGCTGGTGCTCTCGAAGTCGCTCGTCTTCGTGGGCTGCCATTTCTAAAGCATCCACCAAAGCGTCCGCAGCACTCACAGACTCCAGCGTCTTTCGGCCTGTGCACAGATTCAGGAATGCTGGGGCATCGCTCAACACACACACGACAGCAAGGAGAGGCGTGCCAAGCCACAAATCCTCGCTAGATTGGGTACAAAAAAGACACGGGAGCAACATGTTGCTGGACTTGACAAGATTTCATGATGGATGATGCGTGGACATTATGCAGAGGACAACTGTACTGACCTTTGCAGCTTAGGTGAACTTCAAGGGAAGCAGTGTTACAGCTGTTGAGCGAGAGTAAGCAAAATCCTCCCCCACACTTACAGACACTCCTCAAACTGTCCTTTTATGCTCTGGACATGCTCCTCATATACATACTCAAGGTATTTACACATCAAGCAAAACACGCCCTTACCAGCAGGAGCAGCTCCCCCCTCATCCCCGTCTGCCCCAGCCACCCGCCCCAGGGGCCCCGCCAACGCTGAAGCCTCGGTGCCCCCTCTTCCCTCAGCCCCCTACAAGTAAATACAGACAACAACAGTGGTGTCAAACTCTGCACGGCCTTTTTGTGCTCCTAAATGCTTGGGGAAAGTCATTAATTTCCAGAAGTTCAATCATCAGCTTTCAAAAAACATTGTCCTATGCGAATGTGGATGCTGCAAGCCAGCCTTACTCAAAAGACCGTCTCCATTGCAAAAGGGAATTATGCTTAACTGAAGCAGCAGCACGCACCTGACCGTCCAAGTCTGCCTCAAACATGCTTTCCAATCGCGCCTCTTTCTCTTCTTCCACAAAAAAGGGTTCACTACTGCGCTGCCATCTCCGTAACGATCGATCATGCGAGCCTGCGATCAAGATTGTTACGAGGATACATGGACGAGAACATGCACATGATTTCGAAAAAAGCTTTGGGAACAGCCGAGGGTCATCTGTTTGTCAAGTCCCTCTGAGGCACCTGACCAATATGCAAGAGCATGTGGAGCTCAAGATGTGTGTGAGTAAGGCATTTTGGTGAGGGTGGCAATTCAGGAAATGGCTTACAGGAGCACACACAAGCAGGGACCACGCACGCACACACGTAGCTGCTGCTACCTCACTTGTGATGACTAAGTAGTCAAGAATCCAGACCACAACCGCAAGCAACATTTGTTTACCTAAGCAGACTAACTTTCCTAACCCTAACCAGCCCTAACTGACCCTAACCCTTACTAAACCTAAACTAACCTTCCTAAGCCCTTAGCCCAAACCCTAAACCCAAAGCTGCTCCGCTGGCTCACCTGTGATGACAAAGTCTCCAAAGCTAGAGACTGCACAGCACCACACTTCCCCATGATGACCAGCCAGCTCCAGAAGCTGTTCAGATCTGCGTGGGCAGTTGAGCCGACAAGGGTTACTTGCTCATACTCCCGTATTAAAATATAGTATACGGGTGCTCCTCTTCACGTGTATAGTACACATTTAAGATAGAATGAAAAGTACATGGAAGCGACACGACTGTGTGCTCCACTGGGTCCGTTGCAGATCAAAGTTCAATCAATGCCATAAAGTTCCCTACCACTGATGCTTACAAGAATTGTTCATGCACCTCCTTGCGAGCAGTCAAAACCACATTACACCTTGCAACATGCGGACATACGTCAACACCAACATGCAACCACGACTGGGATTGCTTCATTTCAGTGTAAGCACAAAGTCCTTTCCTGTCTTCTTACTCCCTCTTGAGACAAGAGTCTTGACATTTGCACAATTGTGATTAAGGGAAGCCTATAACACCAAGGCACAACACACTCACAAAGCCCCCACCCCTCTCTACCACTACCTCGCACCTTTTCTTTTGACTTATGTCTTTAAAACTTATACAGTCTGGTTTGCAGCGGTTGCCGTCCTTACCTATCGATGTCCCAGTATTTGAGCAGCTTGTCTTTGCCGACAGTGAACACGTAGTGTGTCTTGGGCACAAAGTGCACGCCCATGACTGCATCCCCATGGGCAAACAGTGAGCGATGGCAGTCACCGAAGTCCAAACCCCAGATCTGCAATGATGAGCGTTGATGTACGTTTTTGTGTTTAAAGATGGGTATTTAGGGCGAATGAGGCTGGATCAAAAATAATCCTGTGGGTTAGGGTTAGGTTTGGGTACAGGACTGGGGTGTGAATGAATGAGATCAGTTTTACAGGATTGGGGTGTTGGCATGTGAATGAATGAGATCAGTTTTGCAGGATTGGGGTGTTGGCATGTGAATGAATGAGATCAGTCTTGCAGGATTGGGGTGTTGGCATGTGAATGAATGAGATCAGTTTTGCAGGATTGGGGTGTTGGCATGTGAATGAATGAGATCAGTTTTGCAGGATTGGGGTGTTGGCATGTGAATGAATGAGATCAGTTTTGCAGGATTTGGGTGTTGGCATGTAAATGAATGAGATCAGTCTTGCAGGATTGGGGTGTTGACATGTGAATGAATGAGATCAGTTTTGCAGGATTGGGGTGTTGGCATGTGAATGAATGAGATCAGATTTGCAGGATTGGGGAGTTGGCATGTGAATAATAAGATCAATTTTGCAGGGTGAACACCTCTGAAGGGGAGTAAAGAGTGGGTGGCCAGCTTGCTGGCATGTTAAGTATTGAGTAGGAAGTTAATCACGTGGCTACACTTGCAGGGACAGGGCGCAGTGAGTGATGGATCTAAGGGCGTATCCTAAACCAATTAAACCACTTAAGTGGTGGTTCAGCATAGATTCAACGTTTTGGAACCATTCTAGGTCAGGTGCTGTTTTATGATATTTAAACCAACCCGCAAAGAAACATACTCTCCTCACAGCCGGGTGAGAAGGTGCGTTGCTGCAAAGTTTCTAGCTTGGAGTGATATTTTTTGCCAATGCAAGAAGTTCAGCAAGAATTCCAATTTCTAGAATTCCAGCCTGAATCTCAGTCTGGCAGTAATGAGTGAAATTATCAGTCTGGCGATTATGAGTTTTGCAGACGCGTTTGTAAATTGACAGCTTGAACCCTGAGCCCCTACTGGAGCAAGTCGGCCAGTGCAGACTGCATTATATTAACATGTCAATGGATATTGTGGTGGGTTGATGTGTGTAAGAGAGGACCTCACCTTAATATTTTTGTCAGCTGAGCCAGACACTAAGAGCGTGGAGTCCGAGGAAATGTCTAAAGAAAGTACTGGGAGCTTGTGGCCGTACAAAGACAGGAAGAACTTGAGACTGTCGGTGAAGAACACCTGAGAGTTACAGAGCACAGAAAACATGCGAGACTTGGCAAGGCTAGCTTTCTTACTAGTTATTGACGTGCCTGCAGCAATGACCCGCCTTGTACTGGGAAAGGTGTAAGCATAGCTACTACATCTAAGCCTATCATAGCAATGTGACAGTGTATGCACGCACTGCCGCATGATAGTTGAGCCATGACACACAGCACATGCTCACAGGCAATTCTCCTCTGAAGCAATAATCTGTGAATTAAAAGCAGGACACTTGGTAGACGCGATTTGATTGGTTCCAAAAAGTCTGCCTCAAAGCTGACCTGCACAGTCTTTACAAGGCACAACATTTGAGCTTGTGTTGCTCACACATTTCCTCTCCACACCCATGAACCTGGTTACCACTGGCAGCAGCCTTTTCTTGCTTAACACGGGGAGTGGAATTACAGCCTGCATTTATTGCCTGCCCTCTTTACCTTGACAGTTGCATCCAGGAGCGCCACTGCCAGCAACCTTCCGTCAGGGCTGACCCTGCAGCACAGCACGTCGTCTGCCATACGCAGCGTGCGTACATGCGCCAACCGCAGCGCGCGCCTCCCTGACCCTCCCCCCTCTCCAGGTGCCACTGTCACACTCCACTGCATGCATCGTGCACATTGTTAGAACAGTAAATGGCAATGCTGAAATGCATGCACCATGCACATTGTTAGAACAGTAAATGGCAATGCTGAAACGCATGCATCATGCACATTGTTAGAACAGTAAATGGCAATGCTGAAATGCATGCATCATGCACATTGTTAGAACAGTAAATGGCAATGCTGAAATGCATGCATCATGCACATTGTTAGAACAGTAAATGGCAATGCTGAAATGCATGCATCATGCACATTGTTAGAACAGTAAATGGCAATGCTGAAACGCATGCATCATGCACATTGTTAGAACAGTAAATGGCAATGCTGAAATATTGTGGAGTGCAATTCAATGAACTGATCTCACTCCGCTGCATGCATCATGCACATTGTTAGAACAGCAAATGGCAATGCTGAAATATTGTGGGGTGCAATTCAATGAATTGATCTCACTCCGCTGCAGGCATCATGTGCAGAGATGGAAAATAGCAGTACAAGCCTGTGTTGAAATGATTAAGGCGAGGAAGGAAAAGACTAAACAGTCAGAGTAGCAGTGGAGTATTGAGATGTAATTGGGCATTTTTGCAAGCAAAATAGCTGTAAAAGGGCAATTGTCGTTGCATCTGCGCGATGACCTCATATATAGTCTTTGCTTGCGAAAGCCTTTGTGCAAGCATTATCTTGAAGCCATTTACAGGTACAAAAAAGCTGTCAATCTGAAAGCACAAATAATGCAATCAAGTACTGTCATGCATGCAAGCTGCCTCGTCTTTTGAGCTGTGCTTTCAGTTTTGAGCGGTGCAAGCGGTGTCACATCTTGCTGCGCACATCCTTACAGCAGCAGCAGGGGCACAGACGCACCTGCCAAAATTTGACAGTCTTGTCTGCTGAGCCTGTCACAAAGCCCGTGTTGTCTGGTAGTGCAGCCAGAGAGTATACAGCTCCCTCGTGTGCACTAGCCTCCACGTGCACGCGTTCAGCAGCACCCAAATCAAACACCTCAAGGTTTCCCTCCTGCACCAACATATGAATGCATGGTTAATCTGAGTATGTTGCTTTTGTTGAACTGTAGATTAATTGTAATAGCGACATTGGATAGCCCTGACATCACCGTACTGCCGTGTAATGAATGCAAGGTTTGTAAATACTCAATTATTACACCTCAAGGCCTATGCAGGAAACTTTCCTCCCTTTTCTGATAGTACAAGGAAGATGTACACGTACACATGAGCAAATCCAAAAATAAGAATATCTTGGAAAGCAAATAGTACTGGCAAAATGGGGTGTTTGGAGCAAAACAGCATTTTGGGGGTAATTTGACCCGGATTTGAACCTAGGACCTTGCGCGCTCGCACAGACACCACTTTGCCAAGAGTTTGTCTGGTCTATTTTACAGCAAAAGGCCGCTAAGCACGAAGCCAGGACCAATTTTTAATACCAATGTAAAAGTAGATGTCTAAGAATGAGATACTGGTCTGGACATTTGGAGAGTACATGCATCGGTACAGAGCAATACACCCTTTTCTTGAAAGCGAAGAGCAACCATAGCTTTTGGCATACGCAGCACTAAACACCTCTAGTATCATCTCTTGGATTAGCTTACCTTCGTGCCCAGCACAACGTGACGCCCCCCTGGAGCAAACAGACAGCTCAAACCATACCCGCTGTCCATGGTGGAGAGGCAGGCCCCAGTCATTGGGTTCCACACCTGCGTCGGGCGGTAGACATGCGTGATTGTTATAATGGCTGCACATGAAGCGTTAAGCGCCTCTCAGCACACCATGATTACAGGATTTTGCCATCCAGGGGTGACAGTTCACAGGTCCACAGTTCACAGGTCCGCAGTTCACAGGTCCACAATTCACAGGTCCACAGTTCACAGGTCCACACAGTTCACATGTCCACACAGGATTGCCATCCAGGGGTGACAGCTCACAGGTCCACAGTTTACCTGTGCCTGAGCTGTGTGGAACTGCTACTGTGTGGGTGATGCACACAGAAGAGCCGTGTCTTTACCGCGCAGTCTTGATGGGTGATGCACACATGTGGGTGATGCACACAGAAGAGCATGCCTCTACCGCGCTGTCATGGTTAAAGGTTGTAAGCAAGGTTATAGTGTCCTGCGCAACATGCAAGGTAGCTCCCAAGCTGCGCCGCCCCTAGATCAAACACCACCTGCACACCAAGCACACCTCGGCTACCACAAGCAATCTGATAGCGACCGCTACTGCAAATATTTGTCGCCTTTGATGCTGGAGCCTTCGAACCGAGTTCAATTGTTAGAAGCAAATGCAAGCAAATAATCCTTTCTACGGTGGCACGGAAGCCTGCAAATTTCAAAGACACACATATTTTATTACGTGCTTGCGTACACACACACCCTCTCGTACGCACCTTGAGCTGGGTGTTTGAAGCAGTTGCAAGCAGGGTGCCATCTGCCGACAGAGCACACGTGCGCACGTCACTGCGGTGGCCCCCTAGCTCTAAGCGTTGTAAGCTGGAGTAGGAGGCAGGGGTGCCCACCTCACTCAGGCTGCCCTCCACCTGGACAGAGGATTAGGGGTTGATATGGGCAGATGCTTCTGGTTAAGTGGTTACATGGATTTCAGGAGACAAGATGGGTTGGAGTTGGTTGAGGAGCAAACCTGCTCAGATATGGGGAAAGGGGTGAGAACGAGTGAGGGGTGAAAATGCGCACTTGTGTGCCCCCCTCTCTCATACATTTACATGCTAGCAGGGGTAGAGCCAGAAGCTGGTAATTGATGACAGTGTCAGCAATATTGTAGAAGAGTGTGTACACAAGGTTTGGTCAGGAGTTGGCTGCACGAGAAACATTGCAGACCATGCCACAACAGAAAACACGCTATACAAATCGTCGTGTAGGGTAAGCGACACATGGTACACAACTTAAAGTTGGCTGTGCAGAGTAGCATGAAAAAGAAGCGCAATCTGTTTAGGGCTCTGCTGAATCTGTGACTCCCCATTGACAGCATTGACTTGAACAGACTTCGATGCAGAGCGAACCATCCGTCCACTCGCTTGCACAGAAGGCGAGCTCTGTACCTGCACTACCTCCACGCTATTGTTTGCCAAGCAAAGCGCCAATTGAGGGGCGGATGTGGCATTGGGACCTGAAGAGCAGAAGTAAGAGCGAGGGCTTAGGGTGAGAGTGAGAGTGAGAGCCACGTTTTACGTTACTTGGTAACAATGTGGCTCTTTTATCTTAATTTATTCTTAATCTATTCTTAATCTTTGAGGAGCGGTCCACTGCCTGCATGATTTTTCTTGTTTCTAGCCACATAAATGCGGAAGTGCACGTATGCGTGTGCGTGTGTGTGTGTGTGTGTGTGTGTGTGTGTGCTTGTGTGTGGGTATATGTGTGTGACGAACACACCTGAGTTACGCTGTCGTTTGATGGCTCCTGCTGCCCCGGAATGCGCAGGCGGGGCAAAGGCAAAGCTACGGATCCTGTGCTTCATGGCCACCACCTGGGCAGGCAAGGTGAGTGAATGTGAGGAAGAGAACGGTTGCAGGCACCCACGGCCGCAGCACAAAGATGCTGTATGAACAGGTAAGCCAGCTGAATGTATGCTGTTTCTGTATGCACTTACTGTCAACAGGATGGCAACACCAAGCATTTAAGACAGCATCCAACACACACCAGGTGGGGCTCCAGCTCATCGGTAGCACGCACAGTGTCCTCTTCCTCATCCCCTGCAAAAGTGTTGGGCAAATGAAGTCAGGTATCAACAGCTGCGAGTCACAAGACGGAAAGAGCAGCAGAGGTCGAGCACAACAAAGCTGCTTTCCCCACTACTGCAAGCATGCCTAACCAAACGGCATGTTTAAACCAGCCTGCCGTGTTTGTCAGCTAGCTTGGATGTGTACACGGTAGCTGGACTGCTCTTCTTATCACTAGTGATACAAGTCAGAGGTTTTGCAAAATAATGTATCCCTTGCCATCTAATAGCCGACTGTTATCCTGCCTGATGGCAATCAAAACATTCACCTTCTCCCTCAGACTCGGAGCCTTGATTGGTTGCTGCTGTCGCCTTTTTCAGGGCCTTCTCACGCTGACGCTTCTTACGGCGTTTAAGTTTCTTCCGTGACTCTTCTTCTCCACGCATTCTGCGTGTAGTGCAGGTACAACAAAACGCGTGAACAGTGTGCGTATGCACAAAACGGTGTGCCAGAAGCAGACGCTGCTCAAGCTCATATGGTGCTGCAAAGCTCACACACCTTTAGACGCAATGACAAGCAAAACTTTGTTTTGTAAAGACAATCATGACGCATTTTAATGAAACAGGATTGTCACCAACATCTTTTTCATGCCTCAATAGGTGCCCCTATTTTCTTGTGACCAAATGCATGTTTGTGCATCTAGGCAACTTATTTGGGCATGTACTCTACCATCCACTCTTTGGAGTAAAGATGTTTTGCAGGGTCAGTCTGCACCATGAACACAACACAGACGCATGCACACGCATGCACACGCACCCCCAACCCCCACCCCCACCCATGCATGCATGCATGCCCAGCAGACATGCAGCCCATACCCACCTAAACAGCTCCATGCTCTTGCCTGCCCCTTGACAAGCCAGCAAGCTGCCTTCGTCACTGAATCTCAGACTTGCCACTCGATCGTGGCCACCTGCCTGGCGCTTTACGGATCCCATGGGATACAACAAGGGCGCCCGGCCAGATTCTGCACAAAGAGGAGCGCGAACATTCACGCACATGTGACGGGAATTGCTTGACAGGAAATGTCAGGTAAAACAATCTCCCTTGAACTAATGATGCACCAACGTGATGTGCAACTTTTCCTTACCGCTGGGGTTGGTGCTGATACCGTTTGCTGGCGCAGCATTTCTGTTGCCTGTACAACAAAAGAGATGGCGATTGCCTGTTTAAATTCAATTATGAATCAGGCTGCAGAAACTTGCGCTAGAAGGAGTGACAGTGCAAAGACTGCCTGAAGGAAAGTGCATTTGCGACAAATAGACACAGGAGATTGTAGCTTCACATGTGCTTGACCTCTGCGCAGTGCATGCGACAAGATAGGGGGTATTTAACTTGAGTGACACAAAAATTGGTGCTCTGTGATTCACAAGGAGTTGCTAAAGAACAAAGACGACGTAGCCCTGGTTTTAAATTTGGAAAACTCAGGCTTAACAAGTGCATGCATTAGCGTGGGAAGCGTCATTGTTCTTGCAAAATAGGCGTAAGAAATCGCAGAATATGCGTAACATAACTCCGAAGAAGATTTGCCTGCTTGGCTGATATTTGTAGCGCTCAGACTAACCTGCATCGTCAGCAGCAGCAGCTTGCGTGGTGGCTGCAGCTGCATTGATGGCATACACTCGTAGCTCATGGTCGGTAGATCCTGGGAAGAGGGTGACACAAAAATAGAGGAGATTTGCACCAAGTGCTGTTCTAAAGAAAAGGGATTTGCGTGGCTTGATGATTCAGCAAGCCAGGAAACCGCACCATGTGCTGTCAGATGTTCCACCCCAAACCCCCATGCCTAGCAGAGCCCGTCCACAGACTCTTAGATCAAGCGACCAGGACCTACCTGTGATCAGCCTTGATTCTGTAGGGTCGACGTCCAATGCCCATACCTCCCCCTTGTGCCTGTGTTGAGTGTGCATGCATGTGAGCATGTGTGTGCAATTGGGTTACAGGCAAGTAACTGTTGAATTCATTTCAGACGACTGGCTCACGCAAGCAGGGGCTGTTTGGTGCAACAAATGCGAGTACAACATCCAACCGTTTTTGACAAAGAAAAGCGCGATGGAAAATTAGAGGTATGCAGAATGAGGCTGTTATACCAGTGTTGGGCACAAGCATTCAGTATGGAGCTTGTGACTAAGTACACTTGAAATAATAATTGCACAACTGTTGCAATTGTTCTTCAAATCCCCTCACGTTGCGCTCGATGTCTTAAAAACTACATATACTATACGTCCATGGATCTACCGCCGCCCTGAAGAATAAATATTTTATGGCCAAAACGTGCAATCGCCCTCCCTTAAAATTAATATGTTACAGTTTTGCTCTGCAACCGCCTCCCCCCTCGCTGGAACTTCCCAACGGGAGCAACGGGTGCGGGCGGGGCTGAGTCTGGGGTGCAAGGGCAGGCGGAGCTGGGGCTGGGGGGTCAGGTAGTGCAGGTAAGGTGAGTGTGGGAATTCCTGATTACTCATCGGAAGGCTTCCTGACCACTCATCGCTCGCACTGCTCATAAATGTTAATTTCCGCCACCGCCCCAGGATCGTCCCCATGGTTAGTATACTCAAACTGTGCCAATAAGCTATCCACCCAATTCAAAGCCCCCTACACCTTGTCCGAATGCAAGATACTTGATGTTATATCAAAAGCATCAACAGCTGGCGATTTGGTATTCTGGGAGGTTCTGTGGGGCCCGGTGCGTTTGTTGCATTAATTTGGCAGGGAAAAGTTACATGATGAAGTTGCCCAGATTGACCTCTGCTTCAAAAAATAATCATTATAAATGATTTAACGATTCTGCAATCTCGAATTTGGAGCAGGGGTGCAGGGAATGCCAGCGAATGGGAGGCACTCACACAAGGGACACAGGAAAAGACAAAATATGTAGCTCCACACCAGCTGCGAGTCCATCAGCACAGTTTTTGATACCTGAGTTGCGGGGTCAAATATAGCTTAATACAAAAATGAAATGGAGCCAATCGACGTCCTGGTTGGAATTTGGAAATTATTTTGCAGCAATACATGCAAGCAATTTTAGCTGGAGCTTTTTCGGCTCCAATTCATGTCCTCACTTTTACACCAGAGTTGCGGGGTGAATGATCAAGGATATCAAAATTTAGAGAGGGCACGGATTGGTGCAGTGTGTGAGCAATGATGTATGTTCTTGCAGTTCTACATTCCCTAAAAATCCAGATTGCGTAGCCATCTACTGGGTCTTTTTGCCTGCTTTCTTTGTAGGCATGTGAAGGAGTGTTTTAGCTATATCCAGCGCAACTTTCAGGTCCCAAATTGGTGAAGGGGTTAAGGAGATAGAGCCAAGATTGGCTTATTGGCACATTTTGACTAGGAAAGGGAGGTCCAGCTGTGGAAACGACCTCCACAACTGCCCCCTTAAGAAATAAATTTATAGTAAACCACCAACCCGTGTGTAATTCTCATGTATGTAACCGAAACCTCAGACTTACACAATTTTTCCTGACACCTTTCTTCACAATGGCATGGGGCCGTGCACCCCCACCCCCTCCCCCTCTATGATCAAACTTTGTGCTGTGGGACCTTATAAAGTATGCCTTCACATTATGAACTTGTTTTGTATAGTAGGGAAGAAACTGAAATTCAAAATATGTCACCTACACAGACAGATAATTTCAGACATTATTGTATCTGAAATCCATGGATACACACATGCACTTGCACGCACATAGACACAGTTCATGCACACACGTAGGCACAAAGATAGTTTTGCACGCACCGTCATTTTCTGGCAGCAGTGCAGTATGTCCTACACATGGACGCAGACACACAGTTCATACATGCGCACGTACACACAATCATAGACATGCATTTACCCTGTCAGTGTCTGGCAGCAGTGCTGTGTGTCCAGGTCCCAGGCCTTGACCAGGGCATCCTTACTGCCGCTGACCAGCCAGCCAGAGGAGGAGGCGGTGGTAGGAGAAATGAAGGCCTGAACACTCGTAAAATGAAGAGAATTGCAAAATGCTTTTTATTTCAACAATGCAAAATTAATTGCTTTCTCGCCAATTTGTAACAACCCTCTCCCTCAATCCAGGAATTCATATCCTCTGTAAGCTTATTCCACTCTCTCCATCACTCACCAAGTCTGTGACCTGGTCCTTGTGCCCTCTTAAGCGGTACAGTCCGGTCTCGCCCACCACGTCCCAAATGATGATGTCAGTGTCCTTGGAGCCAGAGCCAAGCAAAGCACCAGAGGGGTTGAAGCGCAGTGCGCTCACGCCAGACTACAGACATGACATGACATGTGTGTGTGTGTGTGTGTGTGTGTGTGTGTGCACGCGTGCGCAAGTACTGCAAGTGCGGGTAAGTAAGCGAGTGGGTGCGTGGGTGTGTCCGTGTTCACACGCACTTTACTTCACTTTCACCCATCTGCTTCTTAACATATTGCAAGCTGGCTGTTTATCTGCATGAAGTCTTTATTGCACTGTACTGGGATGGCAGATGTTACGTCAATCCTAGATTGTACCCTTTCCAATTACCATTAAATGTCAGACGTGTGCTCGCCCTTGTAGGAACTTTTCTTTTGTCAAAGGAATTTGTGAAAGCTTCTTGCACGCAGCTTGATGCCTGCTTTCTTTGAAAAAGAGAAGCAGGCATCAAGCTGCGTGCAAGAAGCTTTCTCAAATTTCTTTGAAAGAAGAAAAGTGCTGTTGCCTTGGTGAAGAGCAGGCATTTGAATTGCACATTTGAATACGCACCTTGTGTCCTTTCAGTGTGACCACGCAGTCACTGGTGGATACATCCCATATGCGGATCTGCAGTCACAGCCAGAGGAACGATGTGATTGCGGTAGATTAGAGCAGTGCAAGAGAAGAAGCAACAGGGGTAGCAGCTAGCTGCAGGAGCGTAAGGCAGTGGGCAACACCTGGGTTGGCTAGCGTCTTGGTGCTTGGCGTGTAACCACAGCCTAGGCACAGGATTTTTACGGGCATAAGGATGACAGCTCACTTATGTCCTTGATAGATTAGCTGCAAATTGCGCATTGTGCCTTAACCTACCATGCCGGCAAATTGCTAACACACACCTTTGAAGCTACAGTGCCTAATTGTTCTAACGAAGGATGGTTTAACGTTAAGGTGTAACTAAGTAAAAAAGGAACTGTCAAATGGATTTGAGGCAAGAGAGGGAGCTTTGGCCAATCCTGTAGCGACAGTGCCCAATTGGAGATGGATGCACCAGCTGGATTGGAAGGCCTGGTGTTTATGTGGCACAGGTAAGTATAGGCTACATGCAAGCCACAGGTTTATAGGCCAAGCAGCCGCAGTCCTGTGCAAATAGTTTGGACGATGGCAAGAGTGCTGCCAACTTAATTTTCTTCGCGCTTCACACGTTCTTGGCAATGTGTACTTTCAACAGTGCACCCTCTAAAGGTTGTGTAAGGCAGTAGGTCATCAAGCTTAGAATTTGGCCATCTCTGTAGAGACAGTGCCCAATTGAAGATGGAAGCACCAGCTGGATTGAGTGGCCTGGTCTTTGATGTTGCACAGTTGTGTGAAGGCTGCTTACTGGCATGGTGTTTAAGCCGGGCAGCCGCAGTTGCTGTGCCTTGCTAGCGAGTCTAGAGCATGATTTCCCCCCTTACTACAAAATAAGCCGTCAGCATAGCCTGTGGACATAGGTCGCACCAGGGACACGGCTAAATCGAGTCTCTCCTATACTTAAGTGAAAGCTGCTTGCAAGCTGGAATTTTGGGAGCCAGGCAGTAGCAGTCCGTGTGCGCATGCCTTTGGTTGCAACGCAGGTTTCAGCAAGCTACTATACCTTGTGTTCATGCCAGTTATGCAAACGTCTTGAAATTCAGCGTTGATTTGGCCGTCTCTGTAGAGACAGTGCCCAATTAATAATGGAAGCACCAGCTGGATTGAGTGGCCTGGTGTTTGATTTTGCACAGTTGTGTGAAGGCTGCTTACTGGCATGGTGTTTGAGCCAGGCAGCCGCAGTTGCTGTGCCTTGCTAGCAAGTCTAGAGCATGATTTCCCCCCTAAACTACAAATTAGGCCGTCAGCATAGCATGCGGACATTGGTCGCACCAGGGGCACAGCTAAATCGAGTCTCTCCTTTACTGAAGTGAAAGCTGCTTGCAAGCCATGATTTTGGGAGCCAGGCAGTAGCAGTCCGTGTCCGCATGCCTTTGGTTGCAACGCAGGTTTCAGCAAGCTACTATAACTTGTGTTCATGCCAGTTATGCAAACGTCTTAAAATTCAGCGTTGATTTGGCCGTCTCTGTAGAGACAGTGCCCAATTAAAAATGGAAGCACCAGCTGGATTGAGTGGCCTGGTTTTTGATTTTGCACAGTTGTGTGAAGGCTGCTTACTGGCATGGTGTTTGAGCCAGGCAGCCGCAGTTGCTGTGCCTTGCTAGCAAGTCTAGAGCATGATTTCCCCCCTAACTACAAATTAGGCCGTCAGCATAGCATGCGGACATTGGTCGCACCAGAGGCATGGCTAAAT
>Ga0307942_1001454_pt1:0-12500 | contig 18881 bp, 19 predicted proteins | sample OrgLakmetagen175_FD_201846 | JGI IMG/M metagenome (GOLD analysis project Ga0307942, IMG submission 201846) | Saline water microbial communities from Organic Lake, Antarctica - #175 | ecosystem: Environmental > Aquatic > Non-marine Saline and Alkaline > Saline | place: Antarctica: Organic... | reverse complement strand
TAACGCCCTGCAGTACGACGACAGAGCAATGGGGAAAAGGTGAGCAAACGACGGAGCCTGTAACTGCCGCTGCTGATGCGAGATTACGACAAGACCTACAAGCGAGCACAGAGCTAGTTTGCAGTGTTCAGGCAACGTCACAGCTAGTTTAGTGCTAGTTGACAGATTGTGAAGAGCCAGCTCTAGACCCTTCACTTTCCTGGTGACTGGTGGCATTTCTGCTGGGCTCCAAACCTTCGTTAGCTGGCCCCCACCACTCCAAGTAATTCCTTCTCAGTTTGTTGTGTTTTTGTGCTTTTGTGAGGATCAAACAGCATGGTACTTGGAAGGTTGAAGGCTGACTTATTTCCATCTGAGAAACAAAGTTGTAAGGGCCACTCTGGTGGTTATTCATTCTGTATATATTGGCTATTTAATGAGTCAGCAGACCATGACTAATTAATTGTTTACTGCTACCTCCTTGCTATGAGATCCATGGATTAGATCAGGACCCGAAGAGAGCCTGATTTTCAATGATGCGTTTGGTCTTATCAGACGGTGGTGCACGGAGGTCAATGAGCAGGCATTCACCACCTACAATGGCAGTGGGGGACCAAGAGTGACATCTCCCAGCCTCCCTTCTCTGCACCAGCAAATCTCCTAATTTCCAATCATTGTTGGGGTCAATGGGAACAGTAAATGGTGTGCACATAATGCAGAGTTTCAAAATCCACCTTTCTGGAAGTGATGCATGTATCGTAACTGCAATCAATAGGGGCACACATTAATACAAAAGCGAAAGAGCAAATAAAGTGCACATTCATTAATGCCCGTAATTAGTGGTTCATGCTCACATACATTCCTGCCATGAGTCCTTTCAATACTCTTCACTCTCATACACCCTCACCTTCTGTACCTCCAGCACGATGCAGGTGACGGTGTCTTGCACAGGAGACGCAGCCGCTGTCTGCAACACCTGAAGAAGCTGCTCTCCCGGCCCAGAAACGACCAAAGTTTTCACCTGAAGTAAAAAGAAAAGACAGGCAGCTCTTTGTTTGCGTGTTTCATCTGCCACGTCGAGTAAAGCCACTCACCAGTTGTCCAGGCCAAGGGCAGCGTGCGAGCTTGTATAAAGATTCTGGGCGGAGATGCGGCATGAGATCTGGGCCTTTGTTTGTTCATTGAGCTCTTTGCTGCCTAGACAGAGGCTGGCTTTATCTTCCGCATTGAGGAAAGAAAGAATCAGGTTGAATGGGAGCTTCGGGATTGCCTCCATTGAAATGTATTTAAATTTAATTTTGCCGATGTTCGGCAAAAATCGAGGAAAAGAATGAAAATCACAACGTGTAACGTGGGATGAGCAAGACGGATTTGAACCCGCAAGGCGTACGGATGGCCTCTCAGCTATGCAGTCGGCAATTAAAATAGAAGACTGACAACCCCGAATTCTGAGTTTTTGTACCTTCTTATGGGTTCTCTCGGATTAACAAAAGGTACTTACGTGTGCTGACGGGTACGCAAATCTGATATCTGTTGTCTGTTAATTTATTCTGATTTTGCTGATTCTTTACGACCTGCGTCGTTACACAACGCGAAATTCTTTCATTCGAAATAGGCATTGCCAAGACGGACCCGTTAGGCATGCACGTTGCCATCAGCCAGAGACTCGGGCTGTAGGCCATTCTTGTAACCCTTGTAACCCTAGGCATGCGCGCCCAAGCTAATGAGCTAATCATCGCAGTCCTCTAATCCTCAACCTAGTAATGAGAATAAACAAAACTGCGATTCAAAAAAACACTCCTCGGAAAATAGCATTTTGATCCGTAGATTACTTTCCTGTCTAGTTTAGATGTAACCATCTTTTTAATGATGGGTGAGTTGCGAGAGTAGCCTCTGTCTGTTGCAAGTTCCATTCAGTTACCGTCCTTTGTTATTGCCTGGCAGAATCTATCCAGGGCGTATAATAGAGCTGTTTCATCCAACAGCAGTGTTATAAATCCTTAGCAGCTAATAAAATTTAATTCAACCAGTGTCCAACAAAACGAATCCAGTGTTGCAAACTGGGATAGCTGATCCTGGGCCCTCCTTTCTTTTGGCTGAGCTCTTCTGGCGGCTGACAGCTGGAGGTCTAGCTCCTGCTGTGTATTCATCACCATCAGGCCTCCATAATCTGTGACGCACTAGTGCTATCATATCCCTGAGCATCGTGCGCTTGTGGTCACGGATGGTGGCGGCCGTAGAGGGATCATCGTGCTGTGTGCAACAGAAAGGTGTTCACAGGGCATTGGATTGTTAGTAGTGAGCAACTTTTTCGAGCATGTTGCGCTTATTCAGAAAAGGCCAAAACCATGCGTATACGGTGCACTTACACCTAATTTAACAGGGAGGTCTGGGCATAGGCAATCACATACAGTGCACATACACTTAATCTGGCAGGGAGACTTGGGCGTACGCGGTCACGTACGATGTCCAAAGTGTTACAGTTCTGGCCAACCCCCCCATCATACTAGACCTATAAAAAGCAAAGTGACCAGACAATAAGCCACCTTTTCACCCATGCATTTCTGACCTCTGAATAAGGCCAAGACGTCCAGAGCTAAGCAGGAGGGTTCGTAGCAGAACCCCTGATTTCAGACATCAAAATCTTTGAGGTAGTCTTATGCTGTGGAAATATATTAGCTGCAGGCACGGGCTCAGGACCTGGCTACCTCACCTGTTTCCTTGCAGGCATTCACACACACACACACACACAAACACACACACACACCAGGCCCACCTCTACAAATATCAGTCGCCTGGTAACAAAGCATTGCTGTAGTCAAAGGTCAAATAATGCTGCTGGGCACTGCTACAGAAGGAAAGATGGCCTTTGGACATTCTTGCTCTTGGTGGGAGTACGGGTTAAGTCTAACATCCACATTCTTGGTAGGAGTATGGGCCAAAACTTTCAACGTGCATGGAAGGACAATCACACTTACCTCTGCCATGAAGGAAGTTGCACAGTTGTCCTCAATTCACACTCACACTCACACATACCTTTGCCATGATGGAGGATGCACTGCAGATCTCAATTCACACTCACTGTTACACTTACACGTGCACTTTCACTTACAACCACACTCACACTTACCTCTGCCATAATGAAGGATGCACTGCTGATCTCAACTCGCATTCACACTCACACTCACACTTACCTCTGCCATGATGGAGGTTGCACTGTTCACTTCCATGAGCCACGGCCCCAGCGCACAGTCTAACGTGATGGTAGCGTGCATGAGAAATCGAAGAAACTCACCTCTGCCATGATGGAGGGTGCACTGTTCACTTCCGTGAGCCACGGCCTCAGCGCACATTCTAACGTGATGGTAGCGTGCATGAGACATCGAACTAACTCACCTCTGCCATGATGGAGGGTGCACTGTTCACTTCCATGAGCCACGGTCGTAGCGCACAGTCCAGCATGAAATCGAAGCCCAGCATCTGAAAGCCGTACTCAGGAATGGCAGGCCTGTAAGGATGGGCACCGGAGGCTGGCACAAATTTATATGGCTGGCAATGTCTGTACAATGATACAATATACACGCATTTCTATACCATATACCATATACCATATACCGGTATACCGGTATCATCCATATACCGGTATCTAGTTCACGCATTTCCAGCGCCAAAACAAGTCCTCAAGCAACACCCCCCACCGCCGCAAACTAACATCCCCAACATCCCACCCGCCGCAAACAACATCCCCAACATCCCCACCGCCGCAAACTAATTGAGCACGGCTCAGCCATGCACGTGCCTCTGTCAATAGGAAGCTAAATGTAGTGCAAGAACAACATACATACGTAGTATTGGACAGAACCATACATTAATAGGTATATACGGCGTCTATACGGTATTTTTGGCAGGAAAATCACCACACAAACGGTGTGTACATACGGTTCTGGCCAACCCTACACATACGCACACTAAGGTGAACACACACACTTGCAAGTACACCCGTAAGTAGGGTTGGCCAGAACCGTATATATACAGCGTATATGGCCGTATACTTGGTGATTTCCCTACCAAAAATACCGTGTATACCGGGTATATATATGATTCTGGCCAACCCTACCCATAAGCCATTTTACAATCATATGGACTACCAGCACACCTCAGCCATGCATGTGCCTCCCTCAAGGGTCCCTTGCACGCCTTCAAGGTGGCAGCAGTACGCTTCTGCAGCTCTGACCACAACCCTGCATTGTGTGTACGTGTGTGTTTGTGTGTTTTTGTGTGTGTGTGTGTGTGTGTGTTTGTGTGTGTGTGTGTGTGTGTGTGTGTGTGTGTGTAAAGGGTGTTCGCTTAAAAGCAGCTGGCCTCTCCGCACCTGCATACGCTGCACCACCACCAGTTGTTCGCTTAAAACCAGCCGGCCTCTCCCCTTAAATCCAGCTTACAACCAGCTTAAAAGCAGCTGGCTTCTCCGCACCTGCATATACGCTACATCCCCACCAGATGTTCACCTAAAACCAGCTGGCCTCTCCGCTTATATCCAGCTTAAACTCAGCTGGCCTCTCCGCACCTGTATACGCTGCATCCCCAAGGACGTCCTTGAGTTGGTCTAGCCCCCACACCAGCCCACTGCTGTTGCGTGCCAGGTTAGTGAGGTGGCCAGCAGCAATTGCACGGCTTCCTTGTGGTTTGCCCTCATCAGCCTGCAGGTGCGTGTGTGGGTGTGTGTGCACAGTGTGTGTATGTGTTGTGTGTGTGCGTGTGTGTTGTGTGTACATGTGTGTTGGTATGTGTGTGCGTGCATGCACATGCTTGTGTGCTTGTGGTGTCGCGAGAGCCTTTTTAGAAGTAAACTAATCTGGAGGACCCATCGACGCATCAAACAGGCATAAAAGAACACTGTGTGCGCTCCTCTCAACCTAGGGGGAAAACCTCCAAGCATAACATAGGCATGAATGCAGGTGCTTGCATGCCTGATTCGTACATGCTTTTGGCCAATTTTTGGCTCAGATATAATTAAGGTTGGCCAGAAACGTATATATACACCGTATATTATCGTATATCCAGTAATTTCCCTGCCAACAACACCGTATATACGTGGTTCTGGCCAACCCTAGATATAATGCACTCTGCGTAGCTCCGAATATGTTATACATGCTTGCAGTGTTTGTTCATACATGCTCCTCTCAAACAGTCAGCATAAGGGAACACCTACATTCAGCCATACGAGCTTGCATGTTTTGAGAATGTGTGGATCTCAGGTACAACGGTACAACAGTACAAAATGTACGACATAGCTCTAAAACATACAAACAAACCGTACTTGCATGTTCGTTCATACATGCTCCTGAATAATTGCATGTGCAAAATGTGTGTTGTGTGTCTCCACACACGCATCAAACAAGCTTGCGTATTCGTCTCATACATGCCAGCCTCAGGTAGCAAGTTTTATAGAGCGTACGCTGTTTGAGCCTAAATGCCGCCGCCTCTGCTGCACGTGCAATGTGTGTTGTGTGTCTCCACACACGCATCAAACAAGATTGCATATTCTGCTCAAACATGCCGGCTGTAGGTAACAAGTATCACATAGAACGTACTCTGTGCGTGTCGAGATGCCGCCGCCGTCGCTGCTGCTGACCATCATAGCTATCTGAGTGCAATGCTGCGCTGTGGCTTGAGTCTTGAGGGTCTGAAAAGCTGTTGGGGTCGTGAAGGCTGTCACTATTTAGGGGGGCAGAGAAGGGATGCTGACTGTCGTACAGCTCGGAGCTAAACAGCACTAAGCCCCTCCTGTGATGCGACGTTAATAAGTGGTGAGTGGATGTGCGCACATCAATGAGCGCGTTGGATTATTGTGCGTGTCTGAGTTGGCATGCTTGCACACTCCTTTACTGGTTTGATGTGCCCACTGTTGCACAGCTCAGAGCTAAATAGCCAAATAGCACCAAGCCCCTCCTGTGATGCGACGTTAATAAGTGGTGAGTGGATGTGCGCACATCAATGAGCGCGTTGGAATATTGTGCGTGTCTGAGTTGACATGCTTGCACACTCGTCCACTAGTTTGATGTGTTCACTGTTGCACAGCTCGAAGCTAAATAGCACCAAGCCCCTCCTGCATGTGACATCAATAAGTTATGAGTGGATGTGCACACGAACACACACACGCGTACTGTTTTATAATTTGCTTGCGCGCTCGTGTGTGTGTGTGTGTGTGTGTGTGTGTGTGTGTGTGTGTGTGTGTGTGTGTGTGTGTGTGAGTGTGTGTGTGTGTGTAAGTATGTGTGTATTTTTCTTAACAATCGGAGTCAAATTAGTTTAAAAATTCCCGTAACGTTATAACTGTGTCACTTGTTAATCATTTTGATATCTGCTGATATACTAGGTCCTTCCACTACCTTGACCTGTGACTCCTCTGTGTGATGCTTGCGTCTGCGTGCGTGCGTACGTGCGTGCGTGCGTACGTGCATGCAAGACCCTACGTGCGTGCAATATCCTACTTTACTGATCCACTGCGTGCAAGACCCTATGTGCGTGCGAGACCCTACGTTTGTGCGTGCGTACGTGCATGCAAGACCCTACATGCGTGCTATATCCTATTCTATTGATCCACTGCGTGCAAGACCCTATGTGTGTGCGAGACCCTACATGCATACGTGCGTGCGTGCGTGCGTGCAAGATCCTAATTGCGTGCAAGACCCTACTCTTCTGATCCACGTTATATGTGCAGCCCTACTGATCCACGGCCCTCAACTCTACTCTACTCTTCTGATCCACGACCCTCTACTCCACTCTTCTCTACTCTACTGATCCACGACCCTCTACTCTACTCTACTCTACTGATCCACGACCCTCTACTCCACTCTTCTCTACTCTACTGATCCACGACCCTCTACTCTACTCTACTCTGGTCCACGACCCTCTACTCTACTCTACTCTACTCTACTGATCCACGACCCTCTACTCTACTCTACTCTGGTCCACGACCCTCTACTCTACTCTTCTCTACTCTACTGATCCACGACCCTCTACTCTACTCTACTCTGGTCCACGACCCTCTACTCTACTCTTCTCTACTCTACTGATCCACGACCCTCTACTCTACTCTACTCTACTGACCCACGACCCTCTACTCTACTCTACTGGCCCACGACACTCTACTCTACTCTACTCTACTCTACTGACCACGACCCTCTACTCTACTCTACTGATCCACGACCCTCTACTCTACTCTACTCTTCTGGTCCACGACCCTCTATTCTACTCTACTCTTCTGATTTGCGCGTAATGTGCAGTCAAGGAGTAGGAAAATGGTGATACGTTTTATGTTAAAAGAAAAAAAAAGGTAAAAAAGCGAACACGCAGTGAGCCTAACCCACTTCCAGCATTAAACAAAGGAATGCACCTGAAAAGTAAAAAGAGCACACAGCACAAGCTACCTCACCAACGGAGGCTGTTAGGTAACTACAAAGGCATCTGATGCCTAAGCCGTAGAGTAGGCTGCATTGGCCTACTCCACAATTTAGGCATGCTTGTATGCATATGCACAACAGAAGTGTGCAATCTGTTAAGATCAACACGCGCTCACGCAACGATGGAGAAAGATATGGAAAGGCGTGGTGTTTGCATGTTGTGCAGAGAATGCTGTACCAGGCCAGACCGGTCAAAATTCGCACGCTCTCATGCACCGATGGAGAAAGATGTGGAAAGAGGTATGGTATTTGCACGTGCAGAGATGCTGTACCAGGCCAGACCGGTCAAAATTCACACGCTCTCACGCACCTATGGAGAACGCTATGATTTCAGAGGTGTGGTGTTTGCATGTTGTGCAGAGGTGCTGTATCATCCTAGATTGGTCACAATTCACACGCTCTCACGCGCCGAAGGAGAAAGATGTGGAAAGAGGTATGGTATTTGCACGTGCAGAGATGCTGTACCAGGCCAGACCGGTCAAAATTCACACGCTCTCACGCACCTATGGAGAAAGATATGGAAAGAGGCGTGCTGTTTGCACGTGCAGAGATGCTGTACAGCCTAGACCCGTCATAATTCACACGCTCTCACGCACCGATGGAGAAAGATATGGAAAGAGGCGTGCTGTTTGCACGTGCAGAGATGCTGTACAGCCTAGACCCGTCATAATCCACACGCTCTCATGCACCGATGGAGAAAGATGTGGAAAGAGGCGTGCTGTTTGCTTGTGCAGAGATGCTGTACCAGGCCAGACCGGTCAAAATCCACACGCTTTCACGCACTGATGGAGAAAGATGTGGAAAAAGGCGTGCTGTTTGCACGTGCAGAGACGCTGTATCAGCCTAGATTGGTCAGGACCAACACGCTCTCACGCACCTATGGAGATAGGCTTGTAAAGGGTCGTGATGGCTGACAGCCACCCACAGTCGCAAGTGTGACTTCCTGCCCTCAAGCAAAAGAGGCTTGGTGAGGTAGATCTGTGCCACCTATGCGCAAGTGAGCGTAGCAGTACATGTTTATGCATTAGCGCACAATTCTTAGAAAACACAGCTACGAGCAAAAGAGGCTTGGTAAGGTAGATCTGTGTCACCTATGCGCGAGTGAGCGTAGCAGTACATGTTTATGCGTCAGCGCACAATTCTTAAAAGCAGAAGCTACACAAACGTGCTTCAGAATCTGCGTGAGTGACCTTTTCTCACAAGTGTGGCTTCCTGTCCTCGAGCAAAAGAGGCTTGGTAAGGTAGATCTGCGCCACCTATGCGCGAGTGAGCGTAGCAGACGATTATGCGTTGATGCACAATTCTTAAAACACAGCTACACACACGTGCTTCTGCGTGAGTGACCTTTGCTCACAAGTGTGGCTTCCTGTCCTCAACCTAAAGAGGCTTGGTAAGGTAGATCTGCGCCACCTATGCGCGAGTGAGCATAGCAGACAATTATGCGTTGATGCACAATTCTTACAAATTACAGCAACACACACACGTGCTTCTGCGAGAGTGACCTTTGTTAACAAGTGTGACTTCCTGCCCTCAACCTAAAGAGGCTTGGTAAGGTAGATCTGCGCCACCTGCTCAACAGAGTGTGCGCCACCTTTTTAGGTGAGCGTAGCAGCGTATACATAAATGAAACAGCGTATATCTAGATGAAACAGCGTATGCCTAGATGTAACAGCGTATACCTAGATGAAACAATGTGCACATTTCAGAATACCTACGCTTGAGAAGTGGTGAGTTGTGGATGTTTGGAAACTGAAGCGTACGGTTTTGACATAAAAATCCATTCATTCAAACACCTTCTTTGCACCCTTTTTGCACGTGCCCGAGCTCTGTTATGTTTGTAATAATTAATGGTGGTGGAATATTTATCAAATAAATTTCCCACCATGTAATGTCTCTTTTGCACTTTAAATTCAGCAGTGTACGTGTGAGTGAGCACTTAAACAGAGAGCAGTGTACGTGCGAGCACTTACACAGAGAGCAGTGTACATGTGAGTGAGCACTCACACAGAGAGCAGTGTACGTGCGAGCACTTGCACAGAGAGCAGTGTACGTGTGAGTGAGCACTTGCACAGAGCCTCAGCAGTGTAAGTGTGAGTGAGCACTTGCACAGAGCATCTCCTCATGCATGAGTGCGCATCTCTCCTCCTCATGCATTAGTAAGCACTTGCACAGAGGCTCTCCTCATGCACATAGATAATAGGTTAATGGATTAAATGAGTTAATTTCAGAGCAGTTATTGAGTTAATTTCAGAGCAGGCTGTTACAAGAAGGCAACCTACACAGGCAGTATTGATAATGTCATCAACTTCAAGGAAAAGGAGCCACAGTCCATTACTATGCTTACAGGTAGGGTTGGCCAGAACCATATAGGTATACGGTGTATATACGGTATTTTTGGAAGGGAATCATCAAATATACGGTCATATACGGTGTATATATACGGTTCTGGCCAACCCTACTTACAGGGCAGCTACCCAAATTCCTGTTGATGCAATGCTTTTCTTACGTCTTCTGGCATCATTTTTGGCTTCTGGCATCTTTACGCCAGCAGGCTGCATGCATTCATGCTCCGAAGTTTATTCACCAGGCTGCCTGCATCGCCACCTGCCTGCATGGCAGGTGCATGTGCATGGCAGGTGGTGCAGGTGGTGCATGTGCATGGCAGGTGCATGCCTGCCTGCATCGCCACCAGGCTGCATGCATTCATGCTCCGACGGTTATTCAAACCAAGCATCCATAAAACCAAGAAAAACCAGTGCTTGGTCGTGCCCTTGACCTTCATCTGAAATGCAGCGCCCCCTCTTTTACAACACAATATAACTCATAGAATGTATCACACACACACAAGTACCTGCAGTTGATGCTTGCGTTTGGTCGTGCCCTGCTGCCAAGCGTGCTCTGCAGTAAGCAGAGCTTCACGGAGAGAAAGGAGCTGCAGCCCTTTGCCTGCAGTGTGTGTGTATGTGTGTGTGTGTGTATGTGTGTGTGTGTATCTTTGTAAAAGTATGTACGCAAGGTTCACGTGCATATCTAGGGTTGGCCAGAACCGTATGTATACACTGTATATTTATGGTTGGTGATTTCTTTGCCAAACATAGTACATATTACATCCACCATATAGATCCAATTCAGGCCAACCCTTTGCATGTCCTATGTCGGATGAAAAGTTTGAACTTCAGCTGCTGACACATGCATCACAACTTATACATGCATCACAACTTAAAAACAACTTATACATGGATCACAACTAATAACAACTTATACATGCATCACAGCTTATACATGCATCGCAACTTACACATGCATCACAACTTATAACAACATATACATGCATCACAACTTATAACAACTTATACATGCATCACAACTTATACATGCATCGCAACTCGCACATCTTTAGATAGGAGGTTCACATCTTTAGATGGGAGGATCACATCTCTAGATAGGGAGCTGCCATATTTAGATCGGAAGTTTACACCTAAGATAAGGAAATTAACAAGTCCAGATAAGAAGCTCATCCTCAAATAAAAGTTCACATCGTTAGGCAGGAGTTCATTTGCATCCTACTCGTCGAAGCGGTCTCGGCTTATTTCTGCATGTTATTTCTGCATACAAAGAGGCTCAGACAACGTACAGCAGCGTTGGCAACAACACAAATGTGCATCTTGCCCGACCTTTTGCTACGCCAGCTCCTACACCACTGCCACAATGGCAATAGCACTTTTTATAGCATTTTGTGCCCAACCTTGCTACACCTAAGCTTACACTGCATAAGCGACGTTGGCAACAGCATGAATGTGCATCTTGCCAAACCTTTTGCTACGCCAGCTCCTACACCACTGACACAACGGCCACCATTACGATGACCACCATACTTGCTAACACACACAGCGCTAAACAAGCATTTCCCCTTAATAATTCTTTTTTTCTGCCTGGCACACCAAAAAATAGAACAGCATCCTGACCTGTCTCGGATCTCACAAGAAGCAAAAAACGCGAAGGCAGATCACAAGAAACGACACAGATGCATGGGCGGTTCAAACCTTTGAAGGCATAAAAGCTACCTGCATCTTGCCCAGTTTTCAGTATCCACAGCTCCTGCTCGCTGCCGCCCCCACGCTCACTAACGACCCCTAGACCACTTTGCAGTGCTGCAGCTGGTGTGCCTGAACTGCTGTGCTCATGCTCTGCACAGGCAGCAGACGCCTCTGAGCCACCTCTGCTGCCCCCATGCTCACCAAAAACCTCTGCAGACGCAGCAGACGCCCCTGAGCCACCACTGCCGCCTCCATGCTCATCAACAGCCCCTAGACCCCTTTGCGGTGCTGCAGCCCGTGTGCCTGAACTGCTGTGCTCATGTTCTGCAGACGCAGCAGACGCCCCTGAGCCACCCTGCGCAGTTTCGACCGGCGATTTCAAGCCCTGCTGCTCATGCATCGCAGTCCCCACCCATTGCTTCCATTCCTCAAACTCCTCGGGCAGGGCGAAAGACACGGGGGTGATCTGCCACGCCCCTTCCGACCCATAAGCGGCCTGCAGGTTCGCATGATGAAGCGTGTGCATGTGGATGTATGTGGACTGCGTTCTAAAAATTTAGGGAGCGCAAAGGCGTGTGCTAACAAGGCACATGGTAGATGGGTGAAATGTGCTGAGTCCTTTTCGACCCATAAGCGGCCTGCACAATTATGTGTGTTCACAAGGTCCTTTAAAACCGAGCTTGATATAATGCAAATGTACATAGGGAAGGTCTGCCATGGCCCTCTGACCCATGAGCAGCCCACGCAAGCATGTTGAAGCGTGAGCGTGCGCATGTGTGTTGAAGCGTGAGCGTGCGCATGTGTGTTGAAGCGTGAGCGTGCGCATGTGTGTTGAAGCATGAGCGTGCGCATGTGTGTTGAAGCGTGAGCGTGCGCATGTGTGTTGAAGCGTGAGCGTGCGCATGTGTGTTGAAGCGTGAGCGTGCGCATGTGTGTTGAAGCGTGAGCGTGCGCATGTGTGTTGAAGCGTGAGCGTGCGCATGTGTGTTGAAGCGTGAGCGTGCGCATGTGTGTTGAA
>Ga0307942_1001452_pt1:15000-18887 | contig 18887 bp, 24 predicted proteins | sample OrgLakmetagen175_FD_201846 | JGI IMG/M metagenome (GOLD analysis project Ga0307942, IMG submission 201846) | Saline water microbial communities from Organic Lake, Antarctica - #175 | ecosystem: Environmental > Aquatic > Non-marine Saline and Alkaline > Saline | place: Antarctica... | reverse complement strand
ACTTTATGCTGTAATTATGGTGAAACCTGCAGAAGACTGTAGGCGCACACAGTAGGGCTGTCCGGAACCATATATATACATATACATATATATACATCAGTGATGTACCTTTACGTCGTAATTGAGAATTTTGTACCGTATTACGGTATGGTGTACGCCGTACTACGATCACACCGTAGAAATTACGGTAAAACCGGGATTACGGTCCAAACCATCATGTACGGTGGCAAATCGAACAAAATACGGTGGGTAAATCGTAGTAATTTTGAGGGGCGTGTCAAAGTTCATGGTGTGAACCTACAGCTTTCCATCCCCCTTTGCAATAGAATTTATTAGTTTACAGCAATGATTGCAAATGTTTCTTAGAAGAAGCAAAGAGTGGGGATGCATGGCAGTGGCTTGCCCATGCCCAGAGACCTGGGTGTGGGGGAGCACCCTGCAGGGCAAGAGCAGGCATGGCAAGCGCCACGTGAAAAAGAAAAATATTTGGTGGGTAGAAGGACACACACACACACGCACGCACGCACGCACGCACGCACGCAGTGGTTCAGACAGGGAAAAGGACACTGATGAGGGAGGGGTTTTTGAGGAACACAATAGGGTAGCAGGAAGTTAGCTATCAGTTATTGTGCCACTGTAGCCCACAGTGAAGGTAAAGAAATTTCGGTAATTTACCGTAATCTAGGAGATTTCAGGACCGTACCGAAGTCCGTACCGTAATCGACCGTAATACGGTCCCAAATTTGCGAAAAACCGTAAAAAATACAGTGGTGTACCGTAATGACGGTACCGTACCGTAGTACCGTCAACCGTACCGTACACCGTAGGGTCACATCACTGATGCACATATATACCATATATATACACCTATACCATATGCATATATATATACACATGCTGTATATATACAGCTGTAGGTGTACACACAAGATGGTTATAGAAGAATGTAGGCATACACAGAAGATGGTTATAGAAGAATGTATGCGTACACATAATTGGTTATAGAAGAATGTAGGCGTACACACAAAATGGTTATTGGAGAATGTGGGCGTTCACAGTAGGGCTGGCCGGAACCATGTATATACTTCTTCTTATGGTGTATATAGATGGTTATAGGAAAATGTAGGCATACACAGTAGATAGTTATAGAAGAATGTATGCGATCACATAATTGGTTATAGAAGAATGTAGGCGTACACACAAAATGGTTATTGGAGAATGTGGGCGTTCACAGTAGGGCTGGCCGGAACCATATATACACGGTGTAAACACTGTATGTTTGGCAGGGAATTCACCAAATATACGGTCATATACAGTGTATAAGCACGGTTCTGGCCAACCCTGGTAAGCAGTTGTAAATGGTGTGTGTATACGATTCTGGCCAACCTTACTTATGTGGGAAGGGGCTAGAAATGGGAAGGAAAAGTGCATGTGCTGATTTTGTACGTTTATCGTGGTAGGACTTGAGGTGGGAGGGGCTGTGCTTTGTGTGCACATGCTTGGGTCGAGTTAAACATCTTTGTGTGGTGGGAACGTGGTGGGACTTGAGGTGGGAGGGGCTGTGCTTGTGTGCACATGCTTGGGTCGAGTTAAACATCTCTGTGTGGTGGGAACGTGGTGGGACTTGAGGTGGGAGGGGCTGTGCTTTGTGTGCACATGCTTGGGTCGAGTAAAATATCTTTGTGGAGTGCAGAAAGGAGGCAAACGTGCACGCGTGCATTGAAGGATTGAACAGTGTGTGCATGCTTGAGAACGACCAGCGCTGAGTATGGATACTCACATCGTGCGCATACACAGGTTGGTTCGTTTGAAAGGAGCGTAGGTCTATTGAAGGTCGTTCAAACTATTTAATTGATAGGTGTGTGTGTGTGGCTGGCTGTGTGTGTGCGTGTGTGTGTGTGTGTGTGTGGCTGTGTGTGTGCATATATTAAAGAGTGAGCAACTATGCGGATAAGGCCTTGATACGTAGTTTTTGGCGATACCTACTTAAAAATCAATTACACTTTAGCAAGGTCCAAATACACCCGCAAGGCACACAGCCACACAGCCACATAGCCACACACACACACACACACTCACACACACACACAGACACACACACACACACACAACTCACGTGAGAAGGCGGGGTTATGGGCCACGAACGTGTCTAACGGCTCCATGTTGCCTGGACGGATAACTAGGTCAACCGCATAGTCCTGCATAGGGCATAATGCAAGTTTGCAATCGTCACGGGGCATGATGCAGATTTGCAATCGTCACAGGCATGATGCAGATTTGCAATCGTCACAGGGCATGATGCAGATTCGCAATCGTCACGGGGCATGATGTAAATTCGCAATCGTCACGGGCATGATGCAGATTTCCAATCGTCACGGGGCATGATGCAGATTTGCAATCATTATGGAGCATGATGCAAGTTTGCAATTGTTACGGGGCATGATGCAGATTTGCAATCGTCACAGGGCATGACGCAGATTTGCAATTGCCACGGGGCATGATGCAGATTTCCAATCGTCACAGGCATGATGCAGATTTGCAATTGCCACGGGGCATGATGCAGATTTGCAATCGTCACGGGCATGATGCAGATTTGCAATCGTTACAGGCATGATGCAGATTCGCAATCGTCACGGGGCAGATGCAGATTTGCAATCGTTACAGGCATGATGCAGATTTGCAATCGTCACGGGGCATGATGCAGGTTTGCAATCGTCACGGGCATGATGCAGATTCGCAATCGTCACGGGCATGATGCAGATTTGCAATCGTCACAGGCATGATGCAGATTTGCAATCGTCACGGGCATGATGCAGATTTGCAATCGTCACGGGGCATGATGCAGATTTGCAATCGTCACGGGCATGATGCAGATTTGCAATCGTTACAGGCATGATGCAGATTCGCAATCGTCACGGGGCAGATGCAGATTTGCAATCGTCACGGGCATGATGCAGATTCGCAATCGTCGCGGGGGCATGATGCTGGTTTGCAATCGTTACGGGGCATGATGCAAATTTGCAATCATCACGGGGCATGATGCAAGCTTGCAGTCAGCTTTGCTTTTTAATTAAGAAGCTTGGCAATTACGAAACTCTGCGTCCTTTGCACAACGATGTGATGTGGGGGCCACTGTTCTGCGTCTGTGTGTCAGTGTGTGTGTGAAACTTGTGCATGATTTCGGTGTGTGTGCACACCTGGAACCGGATTCTGACAACAAAAACAGCATGCATTGCGCAATACGTACGATGCAATTGGCACCTTTTATCGAATTTATGTCCGATAAAAAATTGGAGTTACTGTCCACGCTAGCCGTGCAACCACACAGTTCTGTGTGACGCATAACTTGCTATTGCAATCACACTGGAAATCGACCCCGCAAAAAGGAGTACAGCCACAAACCCACAGCAGCACTTACCCTAAGAAACTGCTTGACTTGAGAAACACTCGACTTGAGGAACACTCAACCTAAGAAACTGCTTGACTTAAGAAACTGCTTGACCTAAAACACGCCTTGATATTCCACACACTGCTGAGCCATTGCTGCTCGCAACTGAGTACGCACCCACCTTGCATGACAAAAGCTCACCTTCGCCCACCTGAGCCATTGCTGCTCGCAACTGAGCAAGCACTTATCATGCATGACAAAAGCGCACCTTTGCCCACCTGAGCCATTGCTGCTCGCAACTGAGTACGCACCCATCTTGCATGATAGAAGCACACCCATCATGCATAGGGTTGGCCAGAACCATATATATACGGTGTATATACGGTGTTTTTGGCAGGGAAATCACCAAATATACGGTCATATACGGTGTATATATACGGTTTTGGCCAACCCTAATCATGCATGATGGAAGCACACCTTCGCCCACCTTTTCAGTTTG
>Ga0307942_1001452_pt1:0-12500 | contig 18887 bp, 24 predicted proteins | sample OrgLakmetagen175_FD_201846 | JGI IMG/M metagenome (GOLD analysis project Ga0307942, IMG submission 201846) | Saline water microbial communities from Organic Lake, Antarctica - #175 | ecosystem: Environmental > Aquatic > Non-marine Saline and Alkaline > Saline | place: Antarctica: Organic... | reverse complement strand
CAAGCTGTGTGTGGAGGCAGTTTACAAGCCCAGTGTTTAGCAAAATCTCCAATCCAGATGAATGCAGAAAACCTCCAATCCAGATGGAGGCAGGTTGCAAGTCCAGTGTTTTGCAAAATCTCCCATCACAGCCAGGGGCTCTAAGCACGAGGTGCCCTGAGCTGTGTGTGCACTGAAGTGCCCAGAGGTGTGTGTAAACTGTGTGAGTTGGGTGTGAACGGAATCACCCTGTGTGCAAGCTGCGTGTGAGTTGCGTGTGCATTGAAGTACCCTGAGCTGCGTGTAAACTTTGTGTGGGTTACATGTGAACGGAAGCGCCCTGAGCTGTGTAAGATCTGCGTGCGGGTTGCATGTGAACGGAAGTGCCCTGAGCTGTGTGTACACTGAAATCTGCGTGAAATCTGCGTGTGGGTTGCGTGGGAACTCAAGTACCCTACGCTGTGTGTGGGGAGAAAAAAAGGTTGATAGCACTGCTGCTGAGGTGCACTACCATCCTTGTCACTGGCTCATCTATGTTTTGGCAGAGCAGGCACTGATTTCACTGGACCGTTACCGCAACCAGGGCCTCCTGGTACACACTGCCAGCCGCGTGTGGGGAAAGGTCGAGGTACTGATACCGAATAACCCTACCATTGGACGTTGGGTTGAGGTTTTAATGCCGAGTCGCCCTGCCATTAGACATTGGGTTGAGGTACTTATGCCCAATCACCCTGCCAGTGGGTATTGGCGCTGGTGCATGATGGAACAAAGCATGCTTTTAACGATGCACGGCAGCTCCCGACCCAGGCAGACTTACGAGCTGACTTGCAAACAACTGCGAACATGCAGCGCCGTGCTTATAAGAGCTTTGCAGCTGTTCTGAGATAAGCATACGTGTGAGTCCTCATCCGTGCATGCGTTCCTCAAGCCTTGGCATTATCACCCTAGCAGCTAGTCTATGCGTGCGTGCATTCTTTGAGCCTCGGCACTATCACCCTGACAGCTAGTCTTTGTGTGCGTGTTCCTCAAGCCTCAGCACTATCACCCTAGCAGCTAATCTTTGCGTGCCTGCATTCCTCAAGCCTCGGCATTACCACCCTAGCAGCTAGTCTTTGCGTGCATGCATTCCTCAAGCCTGAGAACTAATACCCACCTCCCAGACATGTGGTACTTTTGACTCAGCTTGTACGCAGCCACCCTCGCATCCCTGGCCGCAGCCTTCCTCCTATCCTGCTGTTCTCGCCTCTCTTGCTCTTGAAACAACTGCAAGGAAAGGTGGCATGTGTATGCACAGCGATTGCATGCGACTCACATCACAGCCAGTGGTATTCGCAGCCAGTGGTATCCGCGGCCAGTGGTATTCGCATCCATGTTACTTTTGTGTTCCCAGTTACAAACAGACTATCACACACGTATGGCACACGCACACACACACTCATACACACACACTCATACACACACACACGCACAGACAGAGACACACACTAATACACACAAAACACGCACACACATTCACACGCACGCATGCACATACACTCATACACTCAAACAAGCACACACACACACAAACACACACACACACTCACACACACACACTCACACGCATAGACACACACACACACACTCATACACACACACTCATACACACAAAACACACACATGCACACACGCACGCACACACATGCACACACACGCACGCACACACACACACTCATACATACAAAACACGCACACACATGCACATACACGCACACACACACTCACACACTCACGCATACCACAAACATGCACACACATACACACGCACGTACGCACACACATACACCCACGTACATACATACACACACACACACACACACACACACACACACACACTTGCACACACTTGCACACACTTGCACACACTTGCACACAGACACACATACTCTCTCGGGCACACAACACACATACTCACACATACACATACACGCACATGTGCATGAGCAAACATAACATAACAAATGTGCGTTCATACATTTGTAAGGGCGTACCTGTAGACATTCTCCTTCAGCACCAAACATTGCACTCATTCCCATGCTCCAATGCTTACCAGACATTAGACAGCAAGCGCTTGTAACAGTGCTACACGCCGCCTTCACACAATCTTCCTTTGAACACGCACACATTCACAATCATCACACACACAAACCTGCAAGCTGACCCGCTTTGCTGCCTCTACATTGGCCTCCTCCTCCGCGGCAGCAGGATCAGATGGTGATGCGTGGCTGGGGGGCATGCTGATGTGCAGATTATGCGGGATGGGATCATACGGGCTGTTGTGCTGGAGAGAAGGCCCCAACTGGGTTGGCCCGCGAGGGGGGGGACCACCGGTCCTGCTGCTGTTTCCTGCTTGTAGGCCAAGGTTTGAGTGGGCCCTCAAATGCTCAGGATGGGCAAAGTCCGCCTCCGCACTTGCATTCCTCCTGTGCTTGGACAGCTTAGGGATTTTCATGTTGTTGTTTCCATATTCCTCCCACAGAGGTCCTCACTTCTAGCCCGAGTGACTACATAAATTCGTGATAGAAAAGGGTGATAGAAAAGGTTGAAGGAAGGAATGTCTCAAGAGCGGCAAACTCAGCTCATAAAATTTTTTGATTCCCCGATATATTTTAGATTATTTTAACAAAATGCTGGCCAATCGGGCGAATGTGGGTATGGCCTGTCAGGGGAGGAGGAATGTGAGGGGCGCCCCCTGTGCCCGGCCATCGAATAGGAGCAGCAGCAGCAGGGTGGTCAGGGTGCAGTCTAAGAAGGAGTGCTTCATGTGGGAGGTGAGGGGCTGTTAAGAGTGGCAACCAAAAATACATCACCTCTTCCAACGCGGGACGATGCACCGTGTGCGTGCGTGCGTGCGTGCAGGCCCTCCGCGAGGCCACAGATGAGGAGATGGAGCGCGACCCCGCCGTTTGTCTCATTGGTGCGTAGGCAGGAGTGCTTGGTGTGACGGGTAGAAGCAAGTGCGAGCGTTTTGAGCGAGTCCCTCACCTTGAGGCTTGGTGCCTCTGCAAAAATCCAAGAATAATGTGTGCTGACCATCGCGTCTCCTCGTTTTAAATGGCACAAAAGGCTGAGTCATATCCCCGACCTGTCTGTTCTGCTCCCCTGGCGCGCAGGCGAGGACGTGGGCCATTACGGAGGGAGCTACAAGGTGTCATTGGGCCTGCACAAGAAGTTTGGGGACCTGCGCGTCCTGGACACGCCCATCTGCGGTGAGCTCAGGCTTGCAAGCACACCTTTTCTTCCCCCCCTGTCATTGCATTCCCTTCCTCAACCTCCCACACACTGTCTGCCCACAGAGAACAGCTTCATGGGCATGGGCATCGGGGCTGCCATGACAGGTCTGCGGCCCATCATCGAGGGCATGAACATGGGTTTCCTGCTGCTCGCCTTCAACCAAATCTCCAACAACGCTGGCATGCTGCACTACACCTCTGGGGGCCAGTACAAGACCCCCATTGTCATCCGAGGGCCGGGAGGTGTGGGGAAGCAGCTGGGTGCAGAGCACTCACAACGCCTGGAATCCTACTTCCAGTCCATCCCTGGCGTGCAGCTGGTAGCTTGCTCCACTGTGCGCAACTCAAAAGCTCTCCTTAAAGCGGTATGTGCGTGTGTATGTATGTGTGTGCGTGTGTGTGCGTGCGTGCGTGCGTGCGTGCGTGCGTGTCTAGCATGTATCTCTGGAAAAAAGGCAGGAGCACGTTTTATGCGGCGTGTATATACAGGTTCGGTTTTCTAACCATGCAGCATGCATAGGAATTAGACGCCATCACGCAAAACATAGCGTAAGGGACTAAACTCGCAAAGCGCACATTGTTCCTTTGCACACATGGCGCAGGCCATCCGCAGTGACAACCCCGTCGTGTTCTTCGAGCACGTGCTGCTCTACAATGTCAAGGGCGAGGTGCGTGCGTTGCTCCTTTGCTTTGAACAATCGCGTTGTTTGACATTGACTGCTGCATGTGTCACTTCTATACCATGATGTGGCAGCAGCTGTAAAGCTATATGCACGCAATGGTGAGGCTGATGTGCCGTCAGCTGTGAACGCTACAAGCATGCCTCACATCTGTCTTCTCAGCTTCCACACGTAACTAGGGCTGGCTAAAACCGTATATGTACACGATATATGGACCGTATATGTACACCATATATGGACCGTATGTGTAGTGAACTCCCTGCCAAATTTACCGTATGTATACCGTATATATATATGGTTCTAGCCGACCCTACACGTAACCTTACCAAGGCGATTTAAGCGCAATGCACCTAAAATTATGAATCAGCAGGGCGATTATTCCTGACATGGCACCTGTCCCATTGCTGCACACACACACACACACACACACACACACACACACACACACACACGCACACGCACACACACACGCACACACACACAGACGCACACGCACACACACAAACACACACACACACACACGTAAGCAATGTAAGCAATAGGAATAAGGAATCGGTGTTTTGGACCTGCAACCGGGATGCAGTGCAGTGGATTGGTATAGACATTAACATTGGTGCGCACCACTGCCTAAAGAGTGTATGCGTATGTGCTTTACCACTGGACAGGTGGGCGGCCGTGATGAGGTGCAGTGCCTGGAGCAGGCAGAGGTGGTGAGAGAAGGCACAGACATCTCCATCTTCACCTACAGCCGCATGCGCTATGTGGTCATGCAAGCGGTGGCTGAGCTGGAGAAGAGGGGCTACAATCCTGAGGTGTGGATGTTAGCGTGTAGTAAGTGAGAACGCTGCGCTTGGCAATAAAAGCACGAGTGGCTTCTGGTGAGTTTGCATGATCACTGTTAAAAACAAGGACAAGAGAACAATGGTCCCAGCCATTGCAGGCTTGTTTAGATGATGACAACGAGGTCAAGAGGATGGAATGCCAGTCGTGAGCAATTCACGCGGCACACACACGCACACACACACACACACACACACGCACGCACACACACACACTTGTACACAAGCACACACACACACACTTGTACACAAACACACACGCACGCGTGCATGCACACACAAACATACAAGCACACACAAACATACAAACACACACACACAAAGCGCAGGTGGTGGACCTCATTAGCTTGAAGCCCTTCGACATGGGCACCATCGCAGCCTCTGTGAAGAAGACCCGCAGAGTGCTCATTGTGGAGGAGTGTATGAAGACAGGCGGCATCGGGGCTTCCCTGTCAGCCGTCATCTCAGAATCCTTGTTTAACGAGCTGGACCACCAGGTGTGATAGCTTGTGTGTGTGTGTGTGTGTGTGTGTGTGTGTGTGTGTGCGTGTGTGTGTACATGCGTGTGCGTGTGCGTGTGTGTGTGTGCCTGTGTTTGCGTGTGTGTGTGTGTACATGCGTGCGCTTGTGCCTGTGTGTGTTTGTGTGTGTGTGTGTGCCTGTGTGTGTGTGTGTGTGCCTGTGTGTGTGAATGTGTGTGCTTGTGTGTTTGTGTGTGTGTATGTGTGTGATTCTTAACGCGTACTTGTGCAGTGTGTGTATGTGTGTGTGTAAATGTTAGCGCGTACTTGTGCAGTGTGTGTGTGTGTGTGAGAGGTTTGCGCGTGCTCATCAATCGAGAGGCAGCATCAGTGTGCGGATCTGCAATCATTTGTGCTCCGAGCCTATTGTTCTGGACGTGAGTACGTAACTTGAAGCAAATTTGCACTTGCAGCAAATGCACTTATAGCAAGCGCGCATAGCAAATGCGTGTATTTTAGCAATTGCGTGTATAGCAAATGCACGTTAGCAAATGCACTTGTAGCAAATGCGCATAGTAAATGTGTGCAGTGCAATGCAAGGAATGTTGCACCATATACTACGCGTCATTGCGCACACCGTAAGTTACGCGCACTGTGTATTACGCGTCATTGCGCACACCGTATGTTACGCGCACTGTGTATAATGTGTCATTACGCACACCGTATATTACGCACACTATGTGTTACATGTCGTTACGTGCGCCGTATATTACGTGTCATTACGCACACCGTATATTACACACACCGCATATTACGTACATCGCATATTATGTGTCATTTGAGGCAACTGGCCAACCTTACGTATGTGGCGTATGTCATTCTGAACAGGCAACAGTGTCTTTCTGAGCAGGCAACAAGGGTGGTTATGTTGCCATTTGCTATCTGTTGCTGTAAATGACATCAAAAGAGTTGGCCAGAACCGTAAACTCTACATCGTAAATGTGTTGTAACTTGGATAGCTCCGGCAGGAACTGCGTACATACACTGCATATGCATAGGGATGGGCCGGATCCGTAAAAGCACATTGTGCATGACGCATATTCAAACTTTTCCTTGCCATATACACACTGTATATACGTAGGGTTGCCAGAACCATATATATACACCGTATATATGACCGTATATTTGGTGATTTCCCTGCCAGAAACATTGAATACACAACGTATATAAATATCGTTCTGACCAACCCTATATACCGTTTGTTTACGATCACTTCGGAAATTAAATGATTATTTGGCCAGAAAACGAAATTTTTTAATAATTCTTGGAGGCCTCTCCGAACTGAATTCGTAGTGATAAATTAATTATTTATAGTGGTTTTGAGGGTGAAAATCGAAATGAGCTCCAATCGCGCCAGTGAACCCCCTGGCCGGGTTCTTGAAGCCCAGTCCTCAGCTGAAAGGCTGGCTGCTTCAGCCTCAGCCACAGCATCAGCCATAACAAACAGCAGTAGCAGTGCACAGGCAGCATTCACAGGGGGGCTCTCAAACTCAAATCAATTCCCGACAGGGCCCTCCCGAAGTGCCCTCGAACTCAAAAATAAATCCCAAGACCCCCTCACATACTGAAATCGAAAATTAAATATTTATTTGAAAGTGTGGTCACGAAGTGATCGTAAATGAACGGTATATGTGTTCATGTATGTTATGGGTCAACCTTACACACGCATGGTTTTGCTCGACCTTGCACGCCATGAGCTAGTCATCCTGAAGCAGTTGGGTAACCCGTTACCCATGCTCGTAGCAAGCCTAGATGCGCACACACACACACATACATACATACACACACATACATACACACACGTACGCACGCACGCATCGCTTGCTTGCCTGAAATTGGGTAGCCTTTGCGTGTCTAACACACACACACACACACACACAAACACACACACACACGCACGCACCACCTGTGATGATCGACTTTTGATGCTGATCCTCTGTGAGGCCTAATCCAAGCAGAAATTTGAATCCTGAGGTGCACCTCGCCCTACATGAACCTGCAGCATGCCTTGCATGCTATGCACTTGCTAACAGCACGAATGCAAACACGTGATGATAGCACAGACATGCACTTGCAATTGGTACGAATGGAATCAGCTATACTACTCACACACACACACACACACTCTGCTTGCCTGAAATTGGGTAGCCTTTGCGTGTCTAACACACACACACACACACACTCACAAACACACACACACACACAAACACACACACACACACACGCACCACCTGTGATGATCGACACACACACACACACTCTGCTTGCCTGAAATTGGGTAGCCTTTGCGTGTCTAACACACACACACACACACACACACACACACTCACAAACACACACACACACACACACACACGCACGCACCACCTGTGATGATCAACTTTTGATGCTGATCCTCTGTGAGGCCTAATCCAAGCAGAAATTTGAATCCTGAGGTGCACCTTGCCCTACATGAACCTGCAGCATGCCTTGCATGCTATGCACTTGCTAACAGCACGAATGCAAACACGTGATGATAGCACAGACATGCACTTGCAATTGGTACGAATGGAATCAGCTAAACTACTTGCACACACACACACACAATTGCGTGCTAACGGCACGAATGCAAACACGTGATTATGAGTGCTCACACGTGACAATAGCACAGGCATGCATGTCTTAATTGTACAAATGGAAACAATTGCTCCTTGCATACATAAACACCCACCCACCCACCCATACACCACCTGTGATGATCAACTCTCGATGCTGACCTCTTCCATGAGGCTTAATCTAAGCAGAAATTTGAATCCTGAGGTGACTGTCCCAAGCACACAAACTGGCTGCAGCATGTTATCGGGTTCTCCGGTCCAGACTCATCATCTTGTGCGCGTAATTCACTTAAATGTGTGTGAAGCAGGCACTCCACAAACCCCATGCACATTGCATTCAGTTTGTGTGTTGCTGCACGCACAATGCCTTGATCTGGCTCCCAGCGCTCCTCTGCATACTGAATTTGCGGAGAGATCTGCCTGTTTAAATGCCCGGAGGCTCTCAAGCCAAGAGTGTTTAACCCAAGTCTACCAGAAAAGTAACACATCACACCGATCCTGAGCGTGTGTGCGTGCATGCGTGCAATTCAACGTGCAATTCAACTCTCATGCAATTCAACTCTGTCAGACCATATGTTCTTCAGATCCTGCCTTTTACACACGCACGACGATGTGGTGAGAGTGTTTCTGAGAAAGAACTTGGTTCGTACAAAAAAGACAATTGATGTACCTCAGCACCTCGTGCAAAACACGCAACGCAGGTGCTGTGCTGCAGCTCTCAAGCCGTGATGCACCTGCGAATGTGATAGAAGTTACAAAAGTTTGATACGTTAAAAAAGAGTGAGAAGTTACAAAAGTTTGATACATTTAAAATAAGTGAGAAGTTACAAAGTTTGATGCATATAAAAACGAGTGACTTGATATAAACAGCAACATTTTCTTCTGCAAAACACGCAACGCAGGTGCTGTGCTGCAGCTCTCAAGCCGTGATGCACCTGCGAATGTGATAGAAGTTACAAAAGTTTGATGCATATAAAAAAGAATGACTCGATATAAACAGCAACATTTTCTTCTGCAAAACACGCGAGGCAGGTGCTGTGCTGCAGCTCTCAAGCCGAGATGCACCTGCGAATGTGATAGAAGTTACAAAAGTTTGATGCATATAAAAAAGAGTGGCTCGATATAAACAGCAACATTTTCTTCTGCAAAACACGCAGCGTAGGTGCTGTGCTGCAGCTCTCAAGCCGTGATGCACCTGCGAATGTGATAGAAGTTACAAAAGTTTGATGCATATAAAAAAGAGTGACTCGATATAAACAGCAACATTTTCTTCTGCAAAACACGCGAGGCAGGTGCTGTGCTGCAGCTCTCAAGCCGTGATGCACCTGCGAATGTGATAGAAGTTACAAAAGTTTGATGCATATAAAAAAGAGTGGCTCGATATAAACAGCAACATTTTCTTCTGCAAAACACGCAGCGTAGGTGCTGTGCTGCAGCTCTCAAGCCGTGATGCACCTGCAAATGCGATGGAAGTTGCAAAACTTGATACATTTAAAAAAGAGTGACTTGATATAAACCAGCAATTTTTTTCGGCATGACACGCAACGCAGGTGCTGCGCCTCAGCTCCCAAGACGTGCCCACCGCATACGCCTACGAGCTGGAGGCTGCCACCATCGTACAGCCCAGCCAAGTCATTGAGATGGTCGAGTCCGCTTGCGGCCAGAGAATGGCAGTGGCTGCCTAAGGCCAGAGAGTGTGTGGTGGCAGCATTGAGCCAGGAATTGGCAGTGACAGCAAACGGCCAGAGAGTGTGTGGTGGCAGCATTGAGCCAGGAAATGGCAGTGGCAGCATACGGCCAGAGAGTGTGTGGTGGCAGCATCGAGCCAGGAATTGGCAGTGGCTGCGGGCATGCATGCTTGTGTGGTGGCAGCATCGAGCCAGGAATTGGCAGTGGCTGCAGGCATGCGTGTTTGTGTGTGAAGTGCTCGGCCTGTGGCTGCAGGCAGTAGCATGCTGGGTGGTAGCACTTGCAAATGTGCCAGTGTCACGTCCTTGCAGTTACTTGCACATGGTTGTTGGGTGGGGTTCAAAGGCTTGCATTTCTCGAGGAGACAGAAGTTGTGGATGGAGCAGAAGTGGTGTCATGTTCAAGGGTGTTGTGTCTGACCCTCCCTCGTTGCATGTGGGGGGTGCTGGGTGTGGTTGTGGGCGTGAGTGTGGGTGTGCACAGCAGCAGCAGCAGTGGCAACAGCAGCACTTGCCTTTATGCCCTGGTAGTATGTGTGTGTGTTTCATGGCCATAGGTTCCATGCTTACTGTGCCGTTCCTTGTGTGTTTCATGGCCATAGATTCCATGCCCTAGCGCATGTGTGTGTTTCATGGCCACAGATTCCATGCTTACTGTCCCATACGTGTGTGTGTGTGTTTCATGGCCATAGATTCCATGCTTACTGTCCCATACGTGTGTGTTTCATGGCCATAGATTCCATGCTTACTGTGCCATTTCTTGTGTGTTTCATGGCCATGGATGCCCTGCTACATTGGCATTCTTTGTGTGTATGGGATGGGCAAGCCGCAGCCTGCAAGCCGAAGTGGTGGTTGCGTGTGAGTGGCTGGGTGTTGGTTGCTTATGTGTGTGTAGCTTATGTGTGTATTAGATGAACTGTTACTGAAGGAGAGAGAAAAAAGTGGTGCTTGTGGTGATGTTGAGATGAACAGCCAAGGTGTTGCCCTTTCCAAGCCTACTGCGGCAGGGGTTGGGGAGTCAGGCGTCAGGCTGCCATAGCACAGGGGACGCTGTGTTTGTCCCTTGCGATGTGGATAATGGAAGGCAAGGCACGGCAAAGGAAAAGGGATCCTCTCGTGCCTGCCAAGCTCTAGGTTTACTTGCTTCTTGAATTCAACACTTTCCCCGTGTCAGGGCCCCAACAGCTGGAATCGTCAAAGTTGGAAATACTTTGGCGCGTTAGACAACGGGAAATAGTTCTTAGCTCCTCCTTGCAGCCAAGTCTAGCAAGGCTATGCATACTGGGGAGCTTGCCGGCTGACATCAAAGCGCTTTTGGCTGAGCACGGTGCATTATTATGCGTTCAAGTACACACTCATGCGTTTGTGTGCAAGATGGATGACCTGCAATTGGATTGTGAGCTTCAGACTGCATTAGCGAAAACTTATGTCTCGGCTACTAGATGTAAGTTGTGTTTTTTTCATTTGCAACGAAATTGCAATTACAGTAACAAAACAGTTCATGTTGCTGGTGAAACTGAGTTGTTAAATGTTGTTCTCTGCAAACCTTGATGCCTTGCACGAAGTTGAGTGCGGTTCCGGATGATGGCAATGATTACAATGGGGGGAGACCTTCAGCCAGGTTGCTAGGCTGATCGGCTGCTGACTGGTCTTGGCCAGCCATAAAATAACCCATAAGCTCAGAAAGGAAAAGAAAAAATCTATTGTTCTGCTGAGAAAGGAAATCATGAACAAGTTGGTTGTTGACCTGTTGCAGCAAAAAGGGTTGGGCTGCTGAAAAGTCCTCAAAAAAAGGTGAAAACAGAAAGGAAAAGTGTTTTCTCAGCTCACAAACTCGATGATTAATCCATAAGCTTAGAAAGAAAAGGGAAATTTCTAGATAAGGTAAGGTTGCAGAGTTTACAGAGGAAGCCATCAGTCAAAACGTGCGACTGCCAGGCTGCGTATGTAAAACATGTAAAGGTAAGGTTACATCGCTCTCTATATATGCCTCTGAGGGGGCATCTGAGCGGAAACTTGGAAAAAGCCTGAAATCAAACCAAAAAGGCGCTAGAAAAAAATCAAGGGAAAAGGGCTAGGCACTCAGCCACAAAAGGTTAGTTTAGTTTGGACTACAAAGGCCTTCAGTCTGGCATGGCTGCTCAACCTATAAGTCCCAACAAATAAATCAATCAAAAAGATCAACAGCTGCACTAATGAACATGCACAAAAGAGGCTACACTATCTGGTTGGTTAAAAAAAGTTCTCAAACGAGTTGGGCTATCTTCATACTGAGGTGGGAAGACCAGCTGGCGGTGCTGTGTGCGAATGCTAACAAGATGATCATGCGGACAGTCCAGCAAATTGTGTTCCTCATCCTGAACAGAGTGCCAGTCACATTTGTCACAGATCCTGAGCTCATAAGGCCTTCTATTCATGTTATGACGTTTTCTTTGGACCAGAAAGTTATGGCCAGAAAGGCGAAGGCTAGAAAGTGCACGGCTGAAAACGTTGGAAATATCCAAGCGAAGGTAGATTTTGGTGACATTTTGGTGAACCTTTGGTGACATTTTGGTGAACCTTTGGGGATTGCTCTTGGCTGGTGGGAAGACCGAAAAAGAAATCACAAGCCTATGTTACCTAAGTCCTCATAGTTCTGCTAGAATGGTGATTATCATGTGGTGTCAAATTGTCAGCTCTCTCCAGCTCTCAATGATACGTTCGCGCAAACTGGTTTATATGATAATTGATAGCTTCTCTAGATCGTATGGCATTCAAAAATTGCTAAGATGTAGGGAAATCTTGGAGTGCGTGCAGAACCTGATAAGCCTCCCTCCAAATGGTCGGAGAACGTGAGCCCCCTAAGCACCCCCTGCACCACCCCTGCCAATCCCCCGCACACCACAACTCAGCCTTGACCTCGCTCCTCGTGGGCAACCCCAAGGAAG
>Ga0307942_1001451_pt1 | contig 18903 bp, 25 predicted proteins | sample OrgLakmetagen175_FD_201846 | JGI IMG/M metagenome (GOLD analysis project Ga0307942, IMG submission 201846) | Saline water microbial communities from Organic Lake, Antarctica - #175 | ecosystem: Environmental > Aquatic > Non-marine Saline and Alkaline > Saline | place: Antarctica: Organic Lake... | reverse complement strand
CTCCCACCTCCCCCCACACACACGACGCACAACCACCACAGCCACAATCACCACCTGCACACCCTCACAACAGCAGCAGCAGCTACAGCAACTCCAACGCTGATGGCACCCACCACCACCCACACTGCGGCAGCAATGGCGACGGTGTCAACGGTGATGGTGTGGTAGGGTGCAGCGGTTGTGGATTTCCTCCACACACACCACACAGGTAAGCCTGGCCACTGCAGTCGGGATTGAAGGCAAAATTGAGCATGTTTCACACACACAAACACGCGCACACACACACACACACATGCACACATATAATCACGCACACACACATAGACATGTATAAATACGCACGCACGCACAATTTTACACACACACTTACACAGACACACACACACATAGACATGTATAAATACGCACGTACGCACATTTTTACACACACACACACACATACACTCATACAGACACGCATGCACGCATGCACACACACAGGGGTCTGCATTGTGCAGTGGGGGCCAGCCCTCCCTGCGAATTAGTGCTCTTGTGCGGAGGAGTGGACAACCTGTCTCTGGTCGGAGTCCTGTGCAGCTGCCACAGGTGTGGCTTGGGTTTGCGTGTGTGTGTGTGTGTGTGTGTGTTTGTGTGTGTGTGTGTGTGTGTGTGTGTGTGTGTGTGAGCATGCGCATGAGCATGTGTATGTGCGTGCGTGTGCGTGTGAGTTTGTAAGCACTCAGTCAATGCTGCGCCAATTCTTGCCAGCCAAGACCCGTACACTCCAACGCGCTCCCCCAATTCCATTGTACTTGCTGACTCCAACATAAGGAGCTCTCTTTTAAACATACACACACACGCACACACGCACGCACAAACACACAAGCACGCGTACACAGCTTGTCGATTATATCCATCCGTATGCTTTTGCGTGCTCTGTTAACATGCCATCAAACCTGACAGCGTCTGTGTCCAGCATGCTGCTTCATTTACTCGTTCCGTGTGCCATCCACCATCTTATACTTGTAAATAACCACACGCACCTCCGCTTCGTCATTTGTGCGCAACTACAACAGGGTGCTGGGCAGTCCTCGCCAAGCATGTGTGTGCTGTCTAAAGAGCAACGCATTCCACTTTCTTTATATCTGTCATCCAGGGGCCTGGGCCATCCATGCCTAGAGCGCAGGTGCTGCCTTAAGGGGATTGGCATCAGCCTCGGATGGAACCGCTGATGATATCATGCGCTTGCCCTGTCTGCAAAAAACTCTATGATGCAACTTGTTCTTCGCTGCTGTGCTGTGATTGAATTTCAGGGTGCTGGGCCAGTTTCTGTCGTGCTTGGACTTGTCGGGTCTCAGCATTTGCGACCGAGGAGCACGTCTGATGGCAGACCTCGTGCGCAGCACACCAAGTGCGTGCCTGTTTTGTCTCCGAGGGCATGCGCACTCACATGCACACACAAACACACACAAAAACAAACATACACATGCACATGCTCGCACACATATACGCATGCTGCGTCTGATGGCTGACCTCGTGCGCAGCACACCAAGTGCGTGCCTGTTTGGCCTACGAGTGCACACACACACACGCACACACACATGCACACACATGCACACACACATACACGCACACATGCACACACACATACACACACACGCACACGCACACACACACACAAATATACAAATGCACGCATGCACACACACGCATTTGCTCACATGCACACACTCGACATATCAATTGCACATGATAAAGAAAAAGTATCGATCAGGCATGACTGTGTAATGCTCATGTATTATGTATTCCCTCTCTAAAACGTGGACTTGTGTTTCACTTGCGTGCAGAGTTGGAATCAATTTCCCTCGCACAGTGCAACATCACAGGTGAGTGTGTGTGTGTTTGTGTGTCCGCGTGTGTGTGTGTCCGTGTGTGTGTTTTGTGTGAAAATGTATTTGATTGTGTGCGCACAAACATGTGTGTGCATGCGTGCTGCTGTAGTTGTGATTATGTTCATGTGTATGCGTGTGCATGCATGTATGTGTGTGTGCGTGTGCACGCGCGTGTGTGTGTGTGTGTGCATGTGTGTGTGTGTGTGTGTGTGTGTGTGTGAGGGAGGGATGGAAGGGGGGTTGTGCTCGATTTCCCTTGCTCAGTGCTACTTCACTCTGGCAGAAGAATGATGCGGCATCATGGACTTGCAGTTGTCGCGAGTGTGCGTTTAGAATCCATGCATATTGCACAGTGCCCTCTGCTGCCTATTGCATACACAGATCTAGTGCCTAATAGTACCTCTGATCGCCTGCCTGTTTTCTGTCACTTTTCACTCCTCTGCTGGTTTCTCAATTCACAATCAAACACCCCGATTGTTTGTGTGCCTCAGACTGGCTACGCGTCGCACCATCTGCTTTGTTCTCTTCTATTTTCTGCTTTACGACCTGCATTTCTATTCCAATCTGGCAACCCTCGACGACCGCACTAGCAGAAGAGCTCGAGTCAAAAACAGCCACCGCCACCACACTCGGCAAACCTCTGCTCTTTAAAACGCCCCCCCCAGCTGCCCTGGCAGAATGTCAAAAGCATCACAACCCCTACCAGTGATGTCATGCTATGTGTCTTTATCTTTGTCCAACCTGCCTTCAGACACGGGCGCACAACCCCTATTGGCTGGAAAAATCTTTAAAACGCCCCCTCCCAGCCTTCCTGACAAAGTGTCATAATTAATCCCAACCCCTTCATAAACTTCCCGCCCCCTACCCTCATGACATTGATGATATTGACATCTAATTTGTCATTATGCAACCTGCCTTCAGACGAGGGCGCACAACCCCTCTTGGCTGCCCTGGCTGAGCGCTACGAATCCCTGGTCACCTCCACCGCCTCCTCCCCCACTTTGCGCGTGGACATTTCAAGGAACACTCTAGGGTACGTTTCTGAGGTTCATTTTGCTGTGTGGCCTCCTCTCCCACTTTGCGCGTGGACGTTTCAAGGAACACTCTTGGGTACGTTTCTGAGGTTCATTCTGCTGTGTGGCTGTCGTTCGTCTTTGCCTGGCTTGAGGAGCCCCACTTAGCTTCAAGTGTGAATCAGGACTGCGCAAGCTTGAAGTGATAAGCTGGTCTTGCCTAGAGCTGATTTTAACGCAGAGCTGCTGTGGTTGTGGTTGCCTTCAGCGTAAGGAGTTGCGGTTGCCTGGTTGCCTGCAGCGTAAGGAGTTGTGGTTGTGGTTGCCTGCAGCGTAAGGTGCTGTGGTTGTGGTTGCCTGCAGCGTAAGGTGCTGTGGTTGTGGTTGCCTTCAGCGTAAGGTGCTGTGGTTGTGGTTGCCTGCAGCGTAAGGAGTTGCGGTTGCCTGGTTGCCTGCAGCGTAAGGAGTTGTGGTTGTGGTTGTATGCAGCGTAAGGTGCTGTGGTTGTGGTTGCCTGCAGCGTAAGGAGTTGCGATTGCCTGGTTGCCTGCAGCGTAAGGTGCTGTGGTTGTGGTTGCCTGCAGCGTAAGGTGCTGTGGTTGTGGTTGCCTGCAGCGTAAGGAGTTGCGGTTGCCTGCAGCGTAAGGAGTTGCGGTTGTCTGGTTGCCAGTGTAAGGTGCTGTGGTTGAGGTTGCCTGCAGCGTAAGGAGTTGTGGTTGTGGTTGCCTGCAGCGCAAGGTGCTGTGGTTGTGGTTGCCTTCAGCGTAAGGTGCTGTGGTTGTGGTTGCCTGCAGCTTAAGGAGTTGCGGTTGCCTGGTTGCCTGCAGCGTAAGGAGTTGTGGTTGCCTGCAGCGTAAGGAGTTAGTTGCGGTTGTCTGGTTGCCTGCAGCGTAAGGTGCTGTGGTTGTGGTTGCCTGCAGCGTAAGGAGTTGCGGTTGCCTGGTTGCCTGCAGCGTAAGGAGTTGTGGTTGCCTGCAGCGTAAGGAGTTAGTTGCGGTTGCCTTCAGCGTAAGGTGCTGTGGTTGTGGTTGCCTGCAGCGTAAGGTGCTGTGGTTGCCTGGTTGCCTGCAGCGTAAGGAGTTGTGGTTGAGGTTGCCTGCAGCGTAAGGTACTGTGGTTGTGGTTGCCTGCAGGGTAAGGAGTTGCGGTTGTGGTTGCCTGCAGCGTAAGGAGTTGCGATTGCCTGGTTGCCTGCAGCGTAAGGAGTTGTGGTTGCCTGCAGCGTAAGGAGTTAGTTGCGGTTGCCTGGTTGCCTGCAGCGTAAGGAGTTGTGGTTGCCTGCAGCGTAAGGAGTTGCGGTTGCCTGGTTGCCTGCAGCGTAAGGAGTTGTGGTTGCCTGCAGCGTAAGAAGTTAGTTGCGGTTGTCTGGTTGCCTGCAGCGTAAGGTGCTGTGGTTGAGGTTGCCTGCAGCGCAAGGTACTGTGGTTGTGGTTGCCTGCAGGGTAAGGAGTTGCGGTTGTGGTTGCCTGCAGCGTAAGGAGTATGAATGGGGAAGGCTGTATTGAGGTTAAGCAGCTAGAAAGACAAATGCAGCTGTCACTACACATGCACTCTTGTGCGCATATGCACACACACTTACATACACACATACACACACATGTAAACCAACATGCACACTTCCATATACAAGCATACACATACAGGCGTACCCATACACACATATACGCACATATACACACAGGGACGGCACCGCTAACCAGCTCATCCAGCTTGCCCTCTCCACCACTCGCTCTCGCCACTCAGCTGTCGCTCGTGCTGTGACAGGTGTGTATGTCACTCAGCTGTCGCTCGTTCTGTTACTCGTATGACAGTATGCCATTCAGCTGTCGCTCATGCCACTCAGCTGTCGCTCATGCTGTGACTGGTGTGTCATTATGTCACCCAGCTGTCGCTCATGCCACTCAGCTGTCGCTCGTGCTGGTTTGTTTGTATGTCACTCAGCCATCGCTCGTGCCGCTTAGCTGTTGCGCGTTCTCTGACTCGTGTGCCAGTCAAGTTGGGCATGAATGGCATGACAGGTTTCTTGACGATTGTAAGATAATCTGGCAGGTGTGAGTTGTCGTAAAAGCTGTGTGTCATGTTCGCCATGTGTGTGATCAAGCCATGTGTGCAATCAAGCTTTGGTAGGCACAACGTGCATCGTGGCTTATGGGTGTGTTGCAGTGCGTTGTGCCTCTAGGCTATTTTTTGCTGACGGGATGATAGAATGCAGGATCATCAATATTGTAAGGAAGGGCAGACAGCAGCAAGGCGAGGGCTTGTGATGCGGTGTATGAGCCTTTTCAGTGGTGGAGTACGAGCTCAAGTTTACAGTGCTGCTTTGGTACGATGCCGGTATAGTAGCAATCTGTCTTCCATTGCTGGTATAGTAAGCTATCTGTAGTTGCGTTAATAGGCACAAGTGCAGGCGTAGCTGTCTGCAGCTGTCAACGCCAGCTGTCAACGCACTCCTCGATGCGCGTGCGTACCTCTGTGTGATTGTACGTGCACGGCTGTCGTGCTGTGTGTTCGTATACGTGCGTGTGTATGTGTGTGTATGCGTGTGTATGCGTGTGTGTACAGCGTTCATGGCTGGCTGTCAGGGCATCACCGTGAGTGCCTGTGTGCTCCTGGCGTGCATGCATGCTCACAAGCTGCAAAGCTGTGTGTGCGTGTGTATGTGTGTGTGTACAGCGTTCATGACTGGCTGTCAGGGCATCACCGTGAGTGCCTGTGTGCTCCTGGTGTGCATGCGTGCTCACAAGCTGCAAAGCTTTGTGCGCGTGTGTATGTGTGTGTGTACAGCATTCATGGCCGGCTGTCAGGGCACCACCGTGAGTGCCTGTGTGCTCCTGGTGTGCATGCGTGCTCACAAGCTGCAAAGCTTTTTGTGCGTGTGTATGTGCGTGTGTGTGTGTACAGCGTTCATGGCCGGCTGTCAGGGCGGCAGCGTGCGTTCTCGTCCGAGTGAGCTAGCATGTACACTGGGCTAATTCTGTTGTGTGTACGCGTGTGCAATAATGTCCGCAGCTGTCATGGCCAGCTGTCAGGGTTCCCCTGACTCCAGCAGTATAGCCAAAGTTGCAGCTGAGGTGCTGGCGGCCGCGGTGGACGTGGAAAGTGGAAAGGGCTGCACAGCAGCAGCGACAGCAGCAGCAGCAGCAGGAGCAGGGGCAGGAGCAGGTGCTGCGGGGTCAAGGTCAAGGTCTGCGGCAGCATCTGTCGCTGTTGCTAGGGTGCTGGAGATGCGGAGATGCTTGCAGCGTCAGCTCCGTGTGGTCCTGCTGGGCAATCAGTACCCACTGGTGAGTCTGCTTTGCTATTGGGGTTTTTTTTGCGTTGTGAGTGTGTAGCTCGATAATTTTGAAGTTGGAGAGCAGCACGTCGTGCTGCTAGGCAACCAGTGCCCGCTGGTGTGAGTTTGTTGCTACAGTGCGTAAGTGCATGTGTGTGTGTGTGTGTGTGAGAGAGTGCCAACCTGTTGGTTTGTTGTGTGTGCATGTCTCGAGAATCTTGGATTGAATAGCGGCACGTGGTGCTGCTGGGTAACCAGTAATAACTTATGGGGGTTGGGGGCCTGTAGGCTTGCCACACATTTCCCTCACAATTTTGTTGACACACACTATGTTGATACACACTATGTTGACACACACTATGTTGACACACACTATGTTGACACACACTATGTTGACACACACTATGTTGATACACACTATGTTGACACACACTATGTTGATACACACTATGTTGACACACACTATGTTGACACATACTATGTTGATACACACTATGTTGACACACACTATGTTGATACACACTATGTTGACACACACTATGTTGACACACACTATGTTGACACACATTATGTTGACACACACTATGTTGATACACACTATGTTGACACACACTATGTTGACACACACTATGTTGACACACACTATGTTGACACACAATATGTTGACACACACTATGTTGATACACACTATGTTGACACACACTATGTTGACACACACTATGTTGACACACACTATGTTGATACACACTATGTTGACACACACTATGTTGACACACACTATGTTGATACACACTATGTTGACACACACTATGTTGACACACACTATGTTATTACACGTTTCCCTTGCCTCACCTCTCAATACCTCCACAATCATTGCAACTACTGCTGGGCCTGCACTGTGGGCTCACACACACGCACAACACACAGTCACACAAACGCACACACACAAACACACACACACATATACTCACACACACATACCCACACACATACTCTTCCAGACACAGCTCACATGCATACAGCATACACATACATACTCACGTACAAACACATACTCACACACACACGCAGTCCATGGATGCGTTGAGAGGTCTGCAGCGTGCGCTCAAAAAAGGTAGTGACCCCATTTCCAGCACCATCGTAGCTGCCGAGGCCTCATTGCTTCTGCAACAGCAGCTCCAGCAGCAACAGCAGCAGCAGCAGCAGCAGCGAGACGCAGCAGCTGCCGCTGCTAAGAAGAACAACAACGGCAGCAGGGTGGTCAACGGGGGCAATTACTCATACAACAGCATCCTTAATACCATCACCATGATCGACAGCAGCACAGCAGCACAAGATGTGCCCAGCAATAATGGCACCGCCAGCAACACCAGTACCAGCAGCAGCAACAACAACAACAACGCCAACAACGCCACCACCACCACCACCAGCGCCAGCAACAACAACAACAACGCCAACAACAATGCCATCATTACCACCACCACCACCAGCGCCAGCAACAACGACGCTGCACACAACAACGACACCGGTGGCAACGTCAACGACGCCGGTGGCAACGTCAACAACGCCGGCGCTGCAAGCAGCGGTATCAACAGCGCCTTTGATGGAATGAGTAAAGAGGAGCTTGCAGGAGTAGCCCTACGTGTTGCAAATTTCCTGCTCAAAAAGGTGAGTACTTGCCTGCTTTCCTGATGGGCAATTCCCATTACATAGGTACGCACTTCATTGTGTGCATGTGTGTGTGTGCGTGAATGGCCCTGCGTGTGGGGAAGTTCTCAGAGGGGAACACTGGGCAAAAGCAAAACATGCTCCTTTTTGCATGAAAGGTGCAACTACTCACACGTCACTTCATCAAATTGGACTTAACCTAGCTTCAAACTGATGCTGGCTTTTTAAGCTACCCGAGCATGTGCTCAGATTTAGACAAGTCGCCCTGCGTACAGAATGACCGGACTAAAAGCACACGTCGTGCACCTGTACCCTAGATGGGTACTTTTCAGGAGGAATGGCACATTAATTTGCATATCTCGCCACCCACTGTCTTTTTGTCCCATTTCACTTGCAATGATCTTAATTTATTATAAGGATTATAAGGACTTCAAAACACTCAAATCACCGGGTTTGGTGCGCTGGCTGGTTAAATACAGCATATGGCTGCTCAAAAAGTAAGGTCCATGCCGCGGCTGCTGAGGCAGGTGGCCCTAACTTGCAGGTTTCAAGCTTAACTGATTTGAAATCTGCATATCAGAGCTGAGCTTGAAACCTGCAAGTTAGGGCCACCTGCCCTAGCAGCATGCAAAAAGTATACCTATTTTGGGCCTCAGTGTATCCCCTTTGGAAAATTCTGCTCAAAAGGGTGATGCGTCCTCAGCAGTTTTCCTGTACTAGCATTATTAGCATTATTAGCATTTTCCAGCATTTTTAGCATTATTAGCACTACTAGCATTATTAGTGCGTCTGTGTGGCTATGTATGCGTACCTTTCTTTGTTTATATTTGTGTGTGTATGTCCTGCTCTGCGCGTCCTCGGCGCTACGTGTGCTCCCTTCTTGCCTCTATTTTTGCATGCACCGTTACTGTGTCACACACTTGCCATGATATGCGTCGTACGACTCGGTGCGTTTGTGTGTTAATCGTATGCGCAATAACAACATGCACCGTTACTGTGTCACACTTGCCATGACATGCGTCGTATGTAGGGTACGTCAGAACCATATGTATGCACCGTGCTTTACCGTAAATCTAGGGCTGGCCAGAACCGTATATATACACCGTATGTTTGGTGATTTCCCTGCGAAAAATACTGTATATACACCCAGGAGGCCCCAGTGAGCATAACTTTTGGACGTCAAGGGTCAATCACATTAAAAATCATATATTCGGAATCCTGAGATTTAGAGCTATCGATTGATATATAAATGGGTGCGATTCGAGGGGGTCGGGGGTGGGTGGTCCCTCGAGGGGGTTTGGACTTTTTGGGACCCCCCCTCCAGAATTTTTCTGAGCCACTTTCACGAAATTTTAAATACATCAATGAATTCCTGAGCTCGTGAATTGTCTATTGGCACCGTCTTTGAGGAAATCAGGCTAAATGGGGGGTCTGCGGACAAGCCCACAAGTCAGAGGCAAACGCGCTTGGGTGCAGGCCGCGGGGTGAGTCAAGCCAAAAGAGCAGCGATTCACTCCAAACTTCCAGGATAGTGTCAGCATAAGATACTTAGTGGAAATTTGAAGAAATAAGGCAATATGGGGCTGTGTAAGTCAGTTGTAAGTGCTTGGTAGGTCATGTGTGCATGGGCGTCCGTATCCCAGTTTTTGCCCCATAACTCTGCACCACTTCAATTGCATATCTTGGTAAGTATGCAGATGGATGCAGAATTTAAAAAGGAGCAGAATGGTACCCTTTTCGTCCCAGGGGGGGCAGTATTGGGGGGTGGGGGGGTGGGTGGTCTTTTTGGGCCTCCCGCCGAGAATTTTGGCATGACGTCCACTACTTTTTTTTTTTACCCTCCTGGGTGCGGGATTGAAAAACGGGAATTTTTGGCGTATTTTGGAGCCTGTCAGGCAAAAATCCCTGTGCGGGGTTGGTGTAAATTAAATATTTCCAGGGCGCGAGGTTGATGCGGGAGTGTGAAACTAAAAATTTTTTTTGGGGCTGCGGACTGAACCCAAGTCTGTACGGTATACAGATGTGACCTAATCCTCATAAGCCGTTGCCCTTTTGTTGCGCATGTAGCAGCCCTTCTCCCTGGCCACCCAGGCACGCACGCACACACACATGCACGCAGACAAATGTACATACACACGCATGCCCACACACACACTCTTCCCCACGCCATAGGCACCTCCCTCTGAATACACACAGGCCTTTGCCGCTTTGTGAACCAAGGGCAAAAGCGCTCCTCCCCCTTTGAGATTGAATCACATTGACCACACAAACGCACACGCGCACACACACACGCACACACACACACATACTTACACGCGCACACACATACACACCCGTCAAAGTCGTTGCCCATCTTGTTGCGTACGTAATAGCCCTTCTCCTCTGCTTCAGTGAACATTGGGTAGGAGCGCTCCCTCTTCACGTGGGGGTCGATGATGGTGACCAGCTTCCTGTGTTCGTTTGCGGTTTGTGTATGTGTGTGGGGAAAGGGAGGGGTAAGGTTGTAAGGAAAGAGCAGAAATGCAAGCCAAGTGTGAGAGCAGACGCTACCAGCTTAGCCTTTTCCTTTACATTCTTGAGGCCAGTGTGTGTCCCGTGAAAGGTTAGCATCGTGCACGGCTGTTTATTACCTGCCATAGGCCCCTAGGTCGTTCTGCATGACCTCGGGTGTGGGGAAGTGCTTTGAGTCCCAGGTCATGTACCTACACGTGTGTGTGTGTGTGTATGTCTGTGTGTGTGAGCGTGTGTAGGTACGTGTGTGTGTGCATATGTGTGTATGCGTTTATGTGTGTTTGTGTGTGTACGTGTGTGTATGTGTGCGTGCGTGCAAGTGTAGTGTAAGTGTACAGGGGTGTGGAGGTGCTGCAAACATCACTCACCTCTTTCCGTTTGTGTGATCAATGTCGAGCCAGACCACGTCCATGGGCATGTCATGCTCATCAAAGCCAGCGCTGACGCTTGCAACATCCGCTTCATCCTTGTAGTTCCAGCGGCACTGTGTGTGCATGAGTATGTATGTGTGCGTGTGTGTGTGTGCTTGCACTGGCAAATTGTCCTTATAATTCCAGCGGCACTGTGAGTACATAAGTATGTGAGCACTATCACTTGAATGTTTGTTTGTGAGCATGTCATATTTATCAATTTGAGCCTGGCAGGAGAGCAGCCTTGGACACACGCACACACAACATGTATCTACCCTCCTCTCACACGCACATACAAAAACGCACACGCACTAAGACACGTATTCAAAGGTTCATTATGGTTACCATAGCACACTAGGCCACACATACGCACACGCACACGCGCACACACACACGCACACACATACGCATGCACAAACAAAAACACGGTGTTAAGCATTCCAGTTCACTATGCAGTCCATCCTCACACACCTCACAGTCAATACACTGAGCAGTCCATCCTCACACACCTGGCGGTCAATTCACTATGCGCTCCATCATCACACATTCACACACAAACACACACACACACGCACACGCACACGCACACGCACACACGCACAAACACACGCACACGCACACGCACACACAAACGCACACACACCTGATGGTATCCGATGGAGAAGAGCTGGGGCAGCGCAGTCGTGCCTGTCAGGCTGGTGTATTGTTTAACTACGTCTTCAGGTGTAGGGCCCGCAAACACAAACAGGTCCACGATGCCTGCACACGTGAGGGCAGTAAATTTTTCTTAAAAGCAGTTGGGAAGCGTTTTTGGTAGAAAGGCAACAGGTCCACGATACCTGCACACACACACACAATGGGAGGGGATTTTGTTTTAAAGCAGTTGGAGAGCAGTTTTGGCTGAAAGACACACAGTTCCACGATGCCTGCACACACAGTTTGCTTAATAGTAGATGAAGAGCGTATGAACTGACACAATGGGAAAGCGTTCTTGCTCGAATAGCAAGCAGGTCTAGGATGCCTGCACACTTAGTGGAAGAGTGTTATTGCTTGAAACTATATGCCGAAAGCAGGACCGTGCAGCCTTTTGCTGGTAAAAATGCCAATGCACATACACAGACATATACATACACACATGTGCACCTATGACTTATTTTTTTACTCTGGTTAAAAATTTTGAGAACTGTGTAAGTCTAAACAAGGGTAACTGATTGGTTGACGAGTCAGGTTTCAACCATAGCAAAAATCAAGAAACACGTACCACTCTCAGCGATCCACTGTGAGGCCATGCCCCCACTCTCCTTGACAAGGTCAATGTACATCTCTGCCGCGTTTAACCTGTGTGTGCATGATTTTGTGTGTGTGTGTTTATGTTTGTGTGTGTGTGTGTGTGTGTGCGCGTGTGTGTTCAGTTCAGGGGTGGGGTGTTCATAAAGCTGTCCATCCAAATTCCGTGATGTGCGTGCATGGTTGTAAGTGTGTGTGCAAGTCATGTTCTTACGTGCATTTAGGTGCTTGCATTTGTGTGTATGTGAGTGTGTGTGTGTGTGAGATAGTGTGTGTGTGTGAAAATATATATATATACAGAGAGAGAGAGAGAGAGAGAGAGAGAGAGAGAGAGAGAGAGTGTACTATTGGAAAAAGAGTGGCCAACAGAAGATATTCAGAAGGTTCTGCCTGTTTAGTTACACAAGTATGAGACAAGGGAGAGAAAGAAGGCATTTCATGTCGGCCCCTCAAACACGCGAGGGTGGCGTACGTGGGATACAGAAAAGAAGCAGTTCAAACCAAGCACAACTCCAAAACACTCAGCGAGGAGTGACAAGGCCAACTTCATGGTACACACGCACCAGGCACGGTCAACAGTGTCAAAACTCGGCAGTTCATGCTCTAGCGTACTTACCAGAACACGCCAGTGGTAAGGCCGACCTTGTGGGCCAACATCAGAGGGATGGAGCCGTACAGGCCAAAGGGGTGATCCAGCTCGTACTCAAACACATCCAGGTTGTACATCCTGTAAGGCTCGCCTGCAATTTCGGGGTTGTTGTGTGTTTGTATGTTTTTTTTTAGCGTTTGTGTGTGTGTGTGTGTGTGTGTATGTGTGTGTGTGTGCGTGCGTGTGTGTTTGCTGGACATGGTTCAACGATTGGACCTCCTGCACCCCCCAGGAAGAGGAATGCTGCGACTGTTAACAAGCACCGCGCTCTACTTAAATTGCTTTGTTCATGATGTTGCCTTTCGTCGCTCGTTCTCCTCAAAAGCGCATCGGCTGCACATGACCATTGATATTCCGCATGTCTAACTTACTGACACTGCGCATGGGTATACGAGTTATGATTGAAATCATTACAGTACACGGAACACGACCAACTTGGAATGCCTGCAGCACCTCCCTCAGCACTTGCTTTAGTTTAGTTTGGATCACAAAGGCACACACTACAAACCCAAACGACTGTCTGTTATTGCCTGCAAGGTCTCATTTGAACTACAATCAAGCAATCGCCTTTACCAAGACACATGCTATCAGGCCAAACGCCAGGCCAAGACACATGCTACCAGGCCAAACGCCAGGCCACACACAATGCCACCACGCAAATCGCCTATACCAAGACACATGCCACCAAACATTAGGCCAAACGGCACAACCCACCTCCTAACTGGGGGGTGGTCTTCAAGGCATGGCTGGCCGCATGCTCTGGAATGCCATACACGTGATCAAATCCTGTGGAGAAAAAGAGGAGGGCAAAGGGATCAGCGACCTTTTCTGTGCAACCGCACGCCTGATGTCCAGGTAGATACACAAGCACACAAGCGTGCAAACTCGTACTGTGTACTCACAAGCACAGATGTTGTTCTAAGCAGTTTCACACATGCATACAAACACACATGCACACGCGCACGCTCACTCAAGAAGTGTAGGCTCTACCTGGGAAGGATATGTCAAGGGAGATGGCTTCCGGGCCCTTGGGTTTTGAGTCCTGGTGGTTGAGGAAGGTCTCCTCCCAGCAGCCATCACATGTCTCAGGGGGAGACTCCTGCAAAATAAGCGCGATCGCAGAGAGCAAGGAAAGAGCTTTCCGCACTCTCCGTCACGTGAAGAGACCCTTGCAGCAAACTGACGAAACAGACACACGTAAATTTGTTGCATGTGCAAAGGCTTCTACCGACAGCGCTGCACAGATGCCTGCCCTACACTTTTTGTGTTCACCACACTCGCGAGTTGTGCAACGCTGAGTAAAAGTACTTGTGAGTTATCAAGAGCATGCGAGTTCTCGTTCTTGGTCACACACGTTGTCACATCGCGTGCTGCAGATCTGCAGGCAGTACAACCGGTTCCTGGCCACAGTTGCTGGCAACAGTAGTAAACAGGATGTGAAGACAACTGCACAGCATCCCTTGCTCTCAATGCATACAAGGATCGAGGATGCACGGTTGTGTAGCATATGTGTGAACCATGCCTGTCGTTCTGCATTCATGCTTGCATGTCGCAAGTGCTTCAAAACCACGTCTTTTTTCGGTGGTGCTGAACAGCGTGGCAAGAGCTCATCGTTTACGTGCTTGAAGCCCTGTCCTGTCTCACCTCCTTGGTGCGCCTGTGTTCAAACTGGAACATGCCCCGGCTGTTGAGGTTCACAGCAGGCTTGCCATCGATGCTGACAGACAGGCGGAAGGGCTGGTAAGTAAGATCTACAGTCATTCGGCCACAGGAGAAGCTGGAGCCCTTGGCATCCCCCTTGACCTGGGTCCAATCAGCCTTCAAATTCTGGGCCTCTGTCTCCAGCATGTCCGTGATTTGGTACCTGCCCACCCCCGGCGCCTCATCCACTTGCAGGCGTGCAAATCCCCCTGCGTGGGCCACCAAGCTCCACGCAAAGCTGCCCTTGCCGCCCGGTTCTGCTTTCTCGTTCACTAACAACCCCGATACCATTGGCCCTGCTGCGCGCACGCTGCTCGCCTCTATCTTGTACAAGTTCACCGACACGCCACGGTTGCGTCTGCAGAAGCCGGCGTCTTTGCAGGTCTGTTTTGGTTGGCAGGGGAGGAGGAGGAGGAGGAGCGGCGAGTGGTGAGTGTGAAAAACAGGATGCAAGCATGTCATTACACTGGTTTTCCTTGTGATACTTAAACGCATAGGGAGGATGATCAGAGGCAGAGGATGATCAGAGGAAGTGTCATCAGCAAAGACAGTGCGGATGTTCCAGAAACCAATTGACGTGCAAGTCCTAGTCCTCGCTCGCGCTCGCGCCGCACAGCATTCCCCTCTATCCTTCTTCCCCCCCCCCACACACACACCTTGAACTCTTTGGCCTTGAAGGCAAAAGCTCCGTTGGCCAAGAGCAGGACGGCCAAGAGCAAGACACAACTCTGCCCTCCCATCTTTTCTGTTGCCTCCTTGAGTGCAATTCCTCTCCACCTTACTCAGAATCTATTATGATCATCAGACAGGAGCCAGATGGCTTTTTTTGTCTGAGCTGTTGTTGGAATAAAAGTTGTAAATCGAAATTGCAAATGAATCAAAAATAATGGTGTTTTTAATCTTTTAGCATGCTGTACGATTAGTCTTTCCTGTTCCGAGGGCTCCTGCCCCACTAGTACCCTGGGTTGGGTTGGAAAGGATGAGCACCCCTGGCTATGGGCTAGTGCTGGCTGGCAGCAGGTGCAACACAAAGAAGAAGGAGAGCGTGTTTGCTTGAGAAATTTGCGCTACCCTTTCATACGCGCACATGCACACGCATGCTGGCACGTCAACCGTTCAAATAGCAGCCTAAACAACATCAAAACCACCTTCAGCATACAATGTAGCATAAGCTGGCCCACACAATCCACACTCAATCCTATTCCCATCAAACACTCATCCGGATACCACGTGTCGTTTTCCTCACGCGCTCAGAACACTCGTGACCTTGAGGCTAGTGGTGGACAACGTGCTGGAGCGGCTCCATGCAGAGTTCGGGCAGTTGCTGCAGGCAATGGCCTTGGAAACAGATGAGAACAGGTGAGTCATGCCCATGCCATCAATGCTTTGATGTCTGCTTGGTTGCACAAAAAAAACACTCATTTTACATTTTACAAACATGCAAATGCACACGCGCACTCACCAACACGCGCGCACACACACACACACATACACATGCACATGCACACCCACCCACCCACACCCACACATGCACATTGCACATACACATTCTCTCTCTCACCACAAAATGCTTTACGCGCGAACAGGAAGCACTTGATGCTGTCCTACTTCCACTCTGCACGGCAGCAGCTCCTGCGACTCTTGGCCATTGTCATTTGGAGCCCGAAGTCAAAAGCCCTTACCGAATGTATGGATCATGGGAAGGTCAGTTTCAGCGCATAATTATTTGTGCTTGGGTTGGGTGATTGCAAGGTCTGTTCCAGCGTTCATATGTGCGTGCTTGGGTGAGGGTGATTGCATGTGGGGAGTCTGTTTGAAGGGGAGGATGCTTTATTGGGAATGGTGCCAGTCCGCCTTGAGCCGCCTCCCCTGTGGCCGGTACGACGCATCTACTGGTGTTGCGTGCACATGCGTGGGTATTCGCAGTTATGCATTGTTGTGTGCTCTTGCACATGCCAAATAGAAAACATGGCTCTGACTGGTGCTGATGCACACATGCACACAGCGAGGTGCTGAAGATTGTGGCAGTACAGGAGCGTGCTTAGCTTGCTGTGTTTTCCAGCATGTGTTGTCCGCCTTTTGTCACTGCTTTTGACACTATGGTGCAGGAGAGTAGGGTTGGCCAGGACCATGTATATACTGTGTATTTATATGCATATACGGTGTTTTGGGCAGGAAAATCACCAATATACAGTCATATACGGTAAATATAGACGGTTCTGGCCAACCCTATGCAGGAGTGGGTTTGAAGAGTGCTTTTGCCTTGTGTCACTGCTTTTAACAGTGATGTGCAGGAGTGCTTGATGGAGGCAGCAACATGCCCCCCTCAAAGACATATAAGAGGCATCAGGTAACAGTGCGCGCACTTTATGCACTGGCAAACAACACGCACTCCCTCACCTTGTGGTGCAGGTGCTTGATGTGGCGCGTCAGCATGCCCAGATGCTCGATGCTGCAGCGACAGAGCTTTTTCAGGCCCACATGCGACGGCAGCCTGCTTTCTGCCCTATGTTTGACGTGCACACCGCTCTGGAGGTGCTGTGCACAGGTGCGCAGATGGATGGTGCATGGGTTTTGTATGTTTGATGTGCACACCGCTCTGGAGGTGCTGTGCGCAGGTGCGCAGATGGATGGTGCATGGGTTTTGTATGTTTGATGTGCGCACCGCTCTGGAGGTGCTGTGCGCAGGTGCGCAGATGGATGGTGCATGGGTTTTGTATGTTTGATGTGCACACCGCTCTGGAGGTGCTGTGCGCAGGAGCTTTGTTTCAGATCGCAATGATGTAGCTCATAACCCTCTGAATGTCTCTCACGGGCGTGAGCCACCTGAAGTACGTGGTGTGTTGTGTGTGTTGTGTGTGTGTATGTGTACACCCTCACAGGAGCTGCCCTCAAGCACGACAGTTGCTCGTCATGGTCACGTCATGGTCAAACGTCACACACACACGCACACATACACGCACACACACGTGCATACACACACACATTAGCGTCCATACCTGAAGTACGTGTTGCGTATGTATGTACACTCACAGGTGGATACCATGAACTGCCCTCAAGCATGAAAGTTGCTCATCGTGGTCAAACGTGACACACACACATGCACACACACACACGTTAGCGTCCATACCTGAAGTACGTGTTGCGTATGTATGTACACTCACAGGCGGATACCATGAACTGCCCTCAAGCATGAAAGTTGCTCGTCATGGTCAAACGTGACACACGCATGTTAGCGTCCATACCTGAAGTACGTGTTGCGCATGTATGTACACTCACAGGCGGATACCATGAACTGCCCTCAAGCATAGAAGAGCTGCGGCCCGCCCCCAAGCCTTCACCTGCTGAGCAACAATCCAAGCTCCGGCGCATCACGCACCTCATTTACAAGCACCTGCTCAAGGTAGTGTACGGTGATATTTATAGGGTTGGCCAGAACTGTGTATACATACGCCGTATATGACCGTATATTTGGTGATTTCCCTGCCAAAAACTCCGTACATACACCGTATATATACGGTTCTGGCCGCCCCTAAGTATTATGCTATATTAGTATGACTAGTGTGCCGTAACTCACTAGCTGGGATTCATATGACCTGAATCATTGTGGGCTATCACACATCACGTATCATGCTTCATGCATTTACAAGCACCTGCACAAGGCAGTGTAGGTAGTTTTGCACTACTACCGTTTGTTTACGATCACTTCGGAAATTAAATAATTATTTGGCCAGAAAACGAAAATTTTAATTAATTCTTGAAAACCTCTCCGAACTGAATTCGAAGTGATAAATTAACTATTTATAGGTTTTAAGAATGAAAATCGAAATGAGCTCTAATCACGCCAGTGTGAACCCCCTGGCCGGGTTCTTGAAGCCCAGCGTCCCCAGCTGAAAGGCTGGCTGATTCAGCCTCAGCCACAGCTTCAGCCAAACAGCAGTAGCAGTGCACAGGCAGCATTCACAGGGTGCCCTCGAACTCAAAAATTAATCCCCAGACCCCCTCACGAACTGAAATCGAAAATTTAAATAATTATTTGAAAGTGTGATCACGAAGTGATCGTGAACGAACGGTAGTATGACTAGTGTGCCGTATCTCACTAACTGGGATTCATATGACCTGAATCATTGTGGGCTTTCACTATCACACATCACGTATCATGCATTGTTAAGCACCTGCTCAGGGTAGTATAGGCAGTATTAGTAATATTCAACTAGTAGATCATAACTCACTGAAACCCATATGGCTAGGGTCAGCAAGGTCACACTTTACAAGGCTCGCATCATGCATTTATAAGCACCTGCTTAAGATAGTGATCTAGTGTTAAACCCAGGGATGGGTCATACGGACTTCTGAGACGTCCCATAAGGTATAATACGCTATTAATACGACATACGCGTATAATACGTAAACGTATTTATGCTATTTTGGGGGGTACCCTGGGCTTGCACCAACCACCCTCCAACCACCACGAATTGTCCCCCCAGCCTCCAGAACATTATAATGCCTCCTGGTAAAG
>Ga0307942_1001450_pt1 | contig 18908 bp, 23 predicted proteins | sample OrgLakmetagen175_FD_201846 | JGI IMG/M metagenome (GOLD analysis project Ga0307942, IMG submission 201846) | Saline water microbial communities from Organic Lake, Antarctica - #175 | ecosystem: Environmental > Aquatic > Non-marine Saline and Alkaline > Saline | place: Antarctica: Organic Lake... | reverse complement strand
CTCGCGGTCGCACACCTCTTGCTGCTGATGGACGGAAATGCCGATTAAGATAAGCATTCCAGGCTGGTTGCGTCAGTGGCGTTGGCTGCGTGCATTTAGGCTGACGTAGCATAGCGTGTAGCTCAGGTTTTTTGTTGAATAACTTGTCCAGAAAGGCTGCCTTCTGGTACTTAGTATACGCACGCTCGTCTCGCTTGCACACGGTACTCTTTTTTAGCAAAGTTGCACGCATGTATGTACAGCCTGACCATCCTGCACCGCTGTCCTAAACAAACGTCGCTTCTCTTTGCAATGGGCGTCAAACCAAGGCGGGTCGCGCACTCTATTCTTACCACACAAAGGAGCACAGACACTGATTTGTTTACCCATACCCACTCTGAAATCGCTAGCAGCATGCACAATCATATAACGTAGGCAGAAGCACGCTTTCTCATGATCCCTCTCCTCAAGAGCTTGAGCAAATTGGTCTTGCATCACTGTACTGTCTGTCAAGACTTTTCCATAAATCCCAGCACGCTCTGGGTTCCATTTCAATACAAATTGGTACCACATCCCCAGCCTTGGCTACATCTATTACTCACAAACTACAAATGGTGGACTTCCACAAACAAAAACGGTGGTACAATTGTCTGTATACGCAAATGCATTGCCCTGGCAACGAGCTGCTAGGCCTTCCGGTAGCTCCAGAAGCACAAGCCTCCCGCTTTGAGACGCAGGCACAAATAATAAATGAAAACAAAAACTGCACTCTTCTCATCATTGGAGACATGGATGCCACAACCTCCGCCCACGACCGAACAAGTACAAACAAATATATTGCAGACAAAATGTACCAAGACTTCATTAAGGACCACAATTTATCCCCACTGCCCCACCACTCGCCTGTTGACACCAACCTACCTGAACCAAGACCCTGGACCTTCTCACGGCCCACGGGAAAGGACAGTGTAGGAAACACTACTTACTCATTTAGCCATACTGATGATATCGTCTTGCCAACAGCCCTCGCAAACACGTGCAAACCAAGTTACACTTGTGATCTAGGCTACCTGAGCGACCACGTGCCACTCTTGACCATAGTACCCACCTGCACTCTAAACCTGTAGATCCCTCACATTGTAAAAGCCCGAGCGAACAAATCTGTCAAACAAGCCACCCTTACTTGCCTTGTCAGCGCTTCAGACCATTTAAAATTTACACATGCCCTTTCTGACCCCTCCCATGGCATTATACAAGAACTTGAGGAAACCCTGCTTGTAATCACTCCCGCTCACACTCAAGCCCTTGCGTTTCTTAATGAACTGCAAAACAAAAGTGCCAGAAACACTGCTAGACTACAACACCTGAGTGAAAAGCCTGCAGAAGAGCAAGTTGAGATTTTGGCTGTATAGTGACAAATCTTATTGAGTCAGTACACAAGGTAGCCCTCAAAACCTGCTCTAGCACATCCAAAAGTACCACTTATGACCAACAAGAAGAAGAACTCACTCAAACTTTTAGGTCACTCCCCCCAAATCATCACTATAGCCCACAACCAGAAAAGAACAATAGAAATATGCGAAGCAAAAAACTTCACCGGATCAAGCAAATTCAAAACCTCCTGTCCTCCCCCTTCATAAATGCCAAGGGCACCATCCAAGAAATCTTACAGCAAAATAGCGCAACCCAGCGCTCCTGAAGGCAATTCAAGGTATAAAGCACATCGTGCCTGATCAGCCCCTTAAATAACAACTAAATGACATTTACACGAAAACCAGGCAAGCTATCACCAATACAGATGCCTTACACAACAAAAAAGGCAACAATATTGCTCGTAAAAAGCAGCAACAGCTGATAAATAAAGAATTAAAGAAAGCTCACAAAGAAATCTTTAAAGATAAAAATGCACAGCCACGGGCAAGCCTCCAAGCTGTGAAAGATCCCGAAACAGGCAAAATTGAAACTGAGCCCACCAAACAAGCCCAGATCTTCGAAAAGTACTTTGAAGACTCCTGGCAAGCTATCAACATTAAACACGGCACCTACCTCCCTGAAGAAGCATCTAGAAACTACCCATGGGAACACGCAGAGAACGAGCCAGGAAATAAACCTCCAGACCCCTTTAAATTACAATCAAGAATCACTCTGGATGAATCAGATGGTACTAAAGACAGAAACTGGCTACATTCCTTAATACTTGACAAAAGTGCATTTAACAAATGTATTAAAACCCTGAGCAACAACAAATCCCCAGGGCCTGATGGTATTGTAAATGAGCTTCTACGTATGCTACCCACAGAAATCCAGGAAACCATACACATGCTCTTCATTATTATGTGAACTGGCTTCACACCAAAAGCTTGGAAAACCAGCAATACTAAACTAATAGCAAAAACAAAGGAGATGAAACGGAGGCATCTTTCTATCGCCCAATTGGCTTAGCAAATACCCTCTACAAACTATGGACACGTCTCATCACAAACACTCTCTACGAATATGCAGAAGCAAACTCCATACTCAGCACCACACAAGCTGGTTATCGCGAACAAAAAGACCCCATTCACCAGCTCAAAAACGTGATTATGGCACTAGAAGATGCCAAACTCTTTCACAAAGACATCTATGCCCTTATTGTGGATTTTACCTCAGATTTTAATAACACTGACCACGATCGCATGCTCTGGATAATGTATGACCTCGGTTTCCCGACTGACGCCATAGATGCTGTCAATAATCTCTATGAGAATGCCACCACCCAAGTCAAGCTTCCTTCAGGGGTCTGCACAGGTCAATTACCAGTAGAGAGAGGCACGATCCAGGGAGACACCCTCTCCCCATTTCTTTTCCTTCTCCATATGGAACCCCTCCTGCAATGGCTGCATGTAGGAGGACGCGGCTACATCCACACCTGCATTTCCAAAGAAAACGAACTCCAGACGCATCTGGCCGACAACATCAGCAGCGCCTCCTTTGCAGACGACCTCCTCTGCCCCACGGGTAACCCTGAAAAACCTAAAAGTGCAAGCAAATAAACTCACCCTCTAGTCAAATTGGGCTGGATTGATTATATCCGGCAGTAAAACGAAAGTCACGGGTAGCCTACTTGCGTCCCCCTCTTAAGACCGAAATGGCTTAGCACCGTCTGAAGCACTCGAACATCAGCTCAACAACAACATACTGGTTCAAAACCAGGCAGCAAAATACATCACACCCAGCTCCCCCTTTCTCTATCTAGGAGTCACACTGACGATGGATCTCAACTGGAAGCACCAGCACAGGCGCATGGACGAAAGCCTAAAGCAAAAGCTTGACGCCCTTGAAGGCTCTTATGCCTCACAACGGCAAACATTATACATAATGCGCACAGCAATCATACCTAGTCTGGCCTACGCCTTTGTGGTCACACCATGCTTCTACCCAGACCTGGATAAGTGAGATGCAATGATTGGAAGGGTGATCAAAAGCAAACACAACTTGTGGCGAAGCACACTGACTGCCATGATCCGTGAAGATGTCCATAGTTTTGGATTGGGCGCCCCCTCCTTCTACGTAGAATACCACAGGCGCTCAGCAGTAGCACTTGTAACAAGCTTAGAAGACCCTTCTGAACGCCACCAATCTGTGACTGTGCATCTCCTGACCCACCAGGTCGCCCAACTCAAGGCCCTTGCCACTACGTTCCTTTCCACAAGAGAAGGAACATCACTACCTATAAAATGGCAACTCAACCTGCATATGCAAGCACGTCAACTCGCCTGCTTCCAAGCCAGCAAGCTCCACCTAGCCTTAAAAGGAAACAGCATGTTTATATACGATCTCAAACTCAGGAGTCACCTCTGCCCGCAAGCCCCCCCCCCCCAACATTAGCCACCCTCATCAATTGCATAACCAAACCGCTTATGGACCTAGGCATAACTGGCTTCAAAAAGCACATCATAGCCCTAAATAGGCTTGCTGCCATTGCTATTCTGCCTGGAACACAGGAGCTAAGCCCAACAATTGCACAAATACTCCAAGAAAGGAAGCCAAAACAGTCTATCTTACTTAATTACCGCAAAATAAACAACTCCTCCTTCATAGGTCTCCTAGACACACACATTAACACATCGGCTCACAAAGAGGTGCCCATAAATCCCACAAACATCCATACCCAACAAACTTTGCCCATCTACACAACACCCAAACCACAGCCACGCTCGGCAACACACCACAGGCACCCCATTACAAACAACTTAATCAGAGGCCCACCACCTCTACACACAGATCCACATACAAATAACGGACACCCAAACCAATCCTCTGTTCTTGACACACCAAACTTAGAGCCGCAAACATCCCCTGCCTCCTCTATAATCACAACCGAACCTCGAACAGAAATTAAAGGTCACGCTAAAGTACCTACACCTTCATTCTTAGATAAAATTACCCCCCAATATACAGAATCCAATGCACGACCCAGGAAACGCACAGCACATGACAACATATCCCGCACTGAGCTTCCCCAAACACAACACCCCTCGCCACAACGGTGGAAGGGCCTCCACCTTCACCACAAACCGAAACCCCGCGCCCACAACGCTACTCACAAAGGGCATCCAACCAATTACAAAGGAACCACAACTTTATAAGCACATCTCCAATACCACTGCCACAAACTACAGCTATTACCTGCCTCTCTGAGCCTGCAGCCACTAACCAACTGGCCACTCTCTCCCAAGACCAACAAGCAAAGCGTGCACGGCATACACAAGATGTCCTCCCCGGTACCAGAAAGAGGACACGCAGCCAAACAGAAAGTCAGCAACATACGCCCCTGACTCAAATCATAGACACTGTTGCTTTAAAATGACAAATAGTAATTCAGCCTACTGAACCACAACCTACAAACAGTCAGCCAAACAAACGCACCACACGCTCACAAATCACTAGCCACAACCACCATGCAACACAAGCGTTCACACAAAAAATCACTCCTCCCATTCAGCATATCAATATCATCAACCCGTTCAACTTACCAGATACACAACAACCCAACCTATGAGATTGAACACCACCCAGCACCATCATCACAGCGCAGACCCCAAAGGAAAAGAAGATGTGAAGTCCTCAATATACCCCATAACCTTCTAGCCTAAACCTGACCCCCCTGCGCACCACGCATATTCAACAAGAACTCTGGACTTACAAGAAGGACAAGGCTCTATTAATGACACCCACAGAGGCCACCAACACACATGATGATATGGACATCCTGCACATAGATAATTGGAGGTTCTTTACCCCCAAGAAAGGAGACAGAGATGAACACCCCTAAGACAGAAACAATACCATACTTACTATGCCCCCATGAATATTAAAAATGGGCCCTACCCCTCTTTAAATCAGATAGACTAGTGCCCAAATCCAGTAAGACTATTGCCCGGAGCCAAATTAAGTGCGCAAGCTGCGAAATTACCATCTAGGACTTGAATCTCCAGACCTCTCCCCACCTTTAAAAGACATGTACATCTGTGACGTCTGCGACCGTACCTACCACTGGCAATGCTTGCTTAAAACAAGCTGCTGCAACGCCACTGAAAGGGAGGCTATTGGTGCCAATGATTTATGGGCCTGCCCTGCCTGTATCAATCTGAATCAAAATGAAAAGAAAAGCTGTATCCACTTACAGAAAAAAGAGATTGTGGAAGTCTCATGGAACCCAATCTGGGAGCCAGAAGAACTTCAAAACACGTGTGAAAGCTTCAGGCAGAGCCTAAATAAGTTTGAAGAGCACATCGCCGCACCAAACTTATCTCAGCCTGCACCAGATGATCACCTGAATGATCTTTAAGAACAAGGGTTCTCTGCCATCCAAGAGGGCAACAAGTATCAACCCTACAATGCCGATCTTCGAAACAAAGTTAGCTTTGACATCCAACCCACCAACCCACAGGCTGACATCATGGCCACAGGGCACTGTGAATACTGGATCACAACCATTGATCTCATGGAGTATCAAGAAAAGAGTACCCTATCCTCCCCAGATGACACTATGCTTCCTGAAGTGTACACTGACACGGTAGCCTGTATTTACAGTGTCGACGGAAAGTGTAAAGGTACGCTTACTCCCGAGCGCCTTAACATACTACGAAATGCCTTCCACAGGGTAGAATGCAGCGGTCTACACGATCACGTCCAACCTCCTCCCATTAGCTTTGCATCAGAACTTGTAGGCCTCATTGCACGTAAAGGGGTTACAAGGATGGCCTTCAGCCCGAGTCTCTGGCTGATGGCAATTGCCTGGTGAAACAAAAACAACCAGTGTCGAAAATTGAAACTAAATCTGACGCAAACTTGAGAAGTCTGTATGAGTCTTGATTCAGGAATGCATTGATCTCAAAATCAGTGATACTGTGATGACAAGTTAAGAAAGGAATAAATTCAGAGCTTGAAGGAGCAAACACACGCAGAGTCTTAAACATTCCTTCAAAGAGGTCTCTGCATTGCACGGAAAGACACCTCTGCCTCTAAATATACGAACAAAAAATTTAAAGATTCTTTTGCAAGGATACTCCCCTCCCACATCACCTCCACCTTTCAAACGTGGGACCTGTCACTAAAGAAAAAATGGCATCCCCCCTCGATCATGACCCAAATTCCCCCATTACTGGAGTGAGCACCCAAGGGACAAAGTGTTTGGGGCAAACACCAATGCCTTCTTCTCCCGTTTTTCTGGGTTCTCCATCTGCCATCCCATTTACCATGAAAACACCATGCTCTTAGCAACAAGACACGCCATCTACTTTGCTGCTGTCAGCACAGAGAAAACAGCCACATTCATGCTCCTCCCTTCCTGGAATAAAAATATTACCACAAATCCCTATGCATAACTTTGCTGCAAATACCCACACATATGTAAATTCCTGGGCACCATCCCATCAGACCAATTCCAATATGCAAAAGTGCCCTTTTGGAAAAACATACAAATACCACTATCCAAAAACTCCTGGGAATTGAAGATTGTTGCCATACGGAACACCAAGGGCAGGGTCTGCCTCAATGCCCACAACAAAGACTGGCTAAAACAACTTGCCAAAGAAATCCCTGAGGCAAATTGGGAAATTTAAAACATACATAACCATCCCTACCAAACAGCTTTAGGATCTGGACAGCACTCAGGAATCCACAAAATAAATAAGCTACCAATAACCACCCTCAAGCCCCAGAAGGCCCAGATAAAACAAGTGCCCTGATGAGCACTGACCAACCTCATAATTGTAATATTGACGAAGCACCCCAAAACAGCTCCAGCCAAAACCTTACCAGTAAAAGATGGGCGGGATTGGACCTACACTGATGGCAGCCTCCAAAAGAATGAAGTAGGGCAAGACACCGGATCGGGCGTATACCACCCTCACTTAAATGTTTCCCACTATGTAAACCCAAAAGGCGTGGGTATAACCGACACCATCTCACGTGCAGAGCTAGCAGCTATAGCAGCTGCAGTCATACACGGCTACTCACATATAGCCACAGACAGCCTTATATCACTGCACCAAAAATCAAAAGCAGCTCTCACACCCGAACCTCCATCGCCACCACACCCAAAAAGATGTCCTTCAATTTATTGCTAAAGCAATCCGCCAATCACCATCACCCATCCACTTCTTCAAAGTGAAGTCCCATGCCAGTATCATCGGTAATGAACATGCCGACCCCCTTGCTAAAAAGTCAGCCACCACCTACTCCGACATTGCAGACACCTCCATCAGAACAGCAGGCCCTGAGAAAAATCCCTTCTACAACATCCACTGGCTTGCAAAAGAAGACAAAGAAAGCCAAACACAAACCCATAATCATACTCATACAACAAACATGGCCCATTCGCCTCCCCCAAAGCTTTGGTACCTACCAAACCACCGTGACGCCCTTCCGGCACATATGCATCTTCTCCATAAACTGGGAAATGCCAAAATTGAATCGAACTACCATGCGTACTACCAGACCCTCATAAAGGACGGCACTGCCAATGAAGCCAATAGCAATGCTTACCTAACATCATCCGATGTTCCCTTTAAGACCAAATGTATCATTATGAAATTTGCACTCTATACAATCAAAAACACGTGGTATTGTTCAAACTCTCAACAAGTCAAACTTTCCCCCTCTGTCCACAAGTAGACAGTGCCCTGCACATCCTTTCTGGGTGCCAACACACACACACACACACACACAAATAAGGAACATGATCACCGAAAGACACAACTTAGCATGCCGCATGATCTTTAATGCTATCAGCAATCCATGCTCCTTAGGGTCATGCATTGTCTCCAAGGATATAGGCAGCAACGAACGGATGACCATGCAAAATCTCCAGATCCCTGAAACAGCTGAAAGTAGAATTGTTCCCAAATGGCTCTTCCCACCCCGCTTCCCAAATAAAGACAGATTTACCTCCAGCCACCCAGATTTTGTGCTGGTTACTCCCATCGCTGCAAAAACACAAAGACAACAAACTAATGTAGGGGGGTGGGTTCTTCGGAGTAGCAGGGGGCAATTGAGGGAGACTAGGAGCACCTCAGCAGCACCGCCAGCCATTAGTACAGCCACCAACCCCAGATAGCACCGACCTAAAGACCTCAACAAAACTCGGCGCGACATCCACCTCGTTGAAACCAGCCAAAAGCTGTGAGGACACCAGACCTCAGAACCAGCTGAACGCCGCAAAGGAACAGCACAAAGATCTCTGCAACATTCTCCAAGGAGCCTCCGTTACTCTCCACATCATCCTTTTGGGTGTGGGCGGCACCATCTACAACACCCAAACTCTGAAGCCTTTCAAAGAACTGGGTCTCGATTCTCAAAGAGTTAAGAAGCTTGCCTCCAAGCTCCATGTGCACTCAGTGAACTTTGCGGCTAAACTTGTCCATACCAGACGTGCCCTTTCCAGTACTGTTATCAACTCTCATCAGGAGCCGGTTTCAGGCCAAGCCTGCAACTTTCCTGATCCCCATTAATTTTTCTTTTCTTTTCGCAATGGAGGAGCTTTATGGTACTCGGTACAGAAGTAACTATTTTTCCTTAATTAATGTGGGGAGTGGTTTTCACTGCCTGCGTAGTTTTTTCTTTTCTTTTTTCTTCTTCTATCCAGTTTCCTCATTTCCTCATTCATTACAGTAATTAGCTCGCCTTCTTTGCATGCCTTTACAGCTTGTCTCTATAGTAATCAACAGCATGCATGATCTGTAGGCACAAACACGATGATGTGTGATTGGGAGAAAGTTTAGGGATAAGTAAGCTGTTTAGGGGCTTTAGGCGGTAATTGTAGGTGGTAAATGTGTTACCTTTCTATATTTTTTTAAAATCCTCCACACCATCCTATTAGTAGCGACAGGCACCATTTACAGGAGTCATGCAACTAATCCACTGCACAGCCTGCACGTTGGATTAAAAGGTCTGCAAGTTACAGCACTCGGGAGAACACGAAGCTTACATAGCATGCCATCAGGTCTGCAGCAAAATCAAACCAGACGGTAGCAACCCTCAAGAGCTTCAGAGCAAACCCTTGATGGTGTGCGGGCCTCCCAATTTCCAACCACCTGATACCCACTGAATAGCCTTCCTATTTTTATTCTCCGGGCGGGATATTGTGTGTGGCTTTGCATCCATTGGGTGGTGCAGGACCCAAAACGATATCATGTCCTAGTTCATGTTGGTGAGCTACGCAGGCAGTGCGACCCACTCCCCATGATAAAGTAGGAAAAGGAGCCCCTTGGTGGTGTTTACAATACCTGCGTTCTTTTTCTTTTCCTAATCCACTCTCTGCTTTGTTTGCACATAGCTAGTTCTTAAAATACCAGCCTGTTAGTGCTTAAGTCCAATGCAACATCTACCCAGAACTCCTATGTGTACCTCCCTTTGCAGGATAATTTAGCCCTGCTACCCACAACAAGGATAAAAACAATAAGCGAGGCAATACAGGTTGGAGCTCCCTTGAAGTTGCAGTGTTTTCTGCCAGGGTCGAGTTAATGAAAAAGGAGGAAGATTCACGGCAAAGAGTTATGGTACAAAATAGTGATGTCAAGAGAGGAAGACAACATAAAGGATAACAGACCAAATGGCTATCGTAATTGAGCGCCTTCTCTGGAGATCAAAAAGCAGGGTTTGCTGAACTTCATGTACAAATTTCTGAGGAAACAAATTGGGTACAATCAGCAAATTTCCTGCTACTATGCTACCCGGTAAAGGTGCTGTGCAAGCTTTGAGGGAGGAGGTGGCAAAGCTGTTGGGGTCTGGCTTTCTCCTGGAGAGTCAGTCTCTCTTGTGAGCTGCTCTGAGATGATCTTGGCTTCCCCGGGCTTGTTCACCCACTTCCTGCATGCACGCAATGAAGGCAAGGCAGATAGGGTCAACACTGCTCATACAGGCCTGCCAAATAAACAAAGGCAGCGCTAAAGACCTGTAAACGGAATGCAGTTTTGTCGTAGAGGAAATGAACAAGGCCTGGCAACACAACATCATCAAGGAGGGGTGAAAAATGCTACACCCACGCTAGAGCTAAAGATTGGAAACCCAAGATTGTACGAGCACTTTTGACGGCAGGGCGTCAAGGTGGGTGCGAGCAGGAACATTGCAATGCTCCCAACATCACTGTCATCTTTTGCAGCTAGTCAAGGCAAGAACCTTTTGAAGATCCCTATGCACAGGGGACATAGCTGATCATACACAGCCTGACCTTTCTGTGTTTGTGCCTCAATCATATCTCACCTTATCTTTTGCAACAGCCTGATCATACACAGCCGGACCTTTCTGTTTTTGCGCCTCAATCATATCTCACCTAATGCTTTGCAACAAAATTAAACCGTTGCGTTCAATGCCTAAGCACATCCAGGTTCCTGATGAGGATGAAAAGGCAGAAATTAGGTTGCAACTCACTCGTAGAAGCCGAAGCAGCAGTCAGATTGACCGCCAGGCTCTGAGGTCATGCCTCTGTGCAGGAGGTTGTATAAATGGTTCTCTGAGGTCCAGTTGCGACGTGCGTCCCTGCATCGTCATACAAGGGTGGCAGTGTTAGAATTCCAGATTCCAAGCGTATTTCCTACAAAGTTACAAACAGTAGCGTTATGGAAGCACTAGGCCAAATTCCATAAAGGCCCAATTCCACATGTCAGTTTTGATGGCACTGTCTTCTATCCTCTTACTTATCTTAATTTTGAAATTTTTATACATTTCCAGGTTCCCACCGTTAGATAAAACCAGCCAAAGAAATCCATCCTACGAATCCACTTGCCAGACAGACCCATCCACCCACGTATTTGCACCTAAGTATATATACCTAGGGTTGGCCAGAACCATACATCAAATAGGTATATGCGGTGTATATACGGTATGTTTGGCAGGGAAATCACCATACATACGGTCATATACGGTGTTTATATACGGTTCTGGCCAACCCTATATATACCTTACGCGCCTTCACACGCCTCAAGATTAGTACACAAACCTGATTGTGGTCAATGACAGCGTTGCACACGCCTCAAGATTAGTACACAAACCTGATTGTGGTCAATGACAACGTTGCACACGCCTCAAGATTAGTACACACACCTGATTGTGGTCAATGACAACGTTGCACACGCCTCAAGATTAGTACACAAACCTGATTGTGGTCAATGACAACGTTGCACACGCCTCAAGATTAGTACACAAACCTGATTGTGGTTAATGACAACGTTGCGTATGTCGTCTCATCAGGCACACTTGAGCACTCAGCGGTCACTGACCCATCGAAGCTACAGATGCAGCTGTGGCCAAAGTAGCTGCGAAGAGGGAGCGGGGAATGGAAAAGGCCGATAATTGCAACCACAAATGTGCAACACGCAGAATTTCGAAACAAACTTTTGGCATTTAAAACTTGCTGGCAAGCAGCTCACTCGATTTGACCCAAGCACCAAGCAGCATGGCAAGATGCGTGACAGTGTACTCTTAAACAAAAAGGAGCACACCTGTAGACGTGATCCCGGCCGGCCATGTTTGCAACCGCACTGTAACACAGGTTCTCCCACGAGCGCACTTGGGTGACGATGCGTTGCTGTAGTGTGGGTGATTAAGGAAAGCAAGGTGTAAGATTTTTGAAACAATGAAAGTGTTTGCCACCATAGTCACAATGCTGCATAAGATTCCGGTGCGAATTTGGTGACGATGTCTAAGATGCTATGAGTACAGCTTTCCTGTGTTAAAATAGGCGTCAAGTTTGAGATAAAGATCTGGACAATCAAAGGCTCCCTTCTATTCTCTATGTGGGCAGTGGTTTTCATTGCCTGTGTAGCTTCTTGTTGAGCCCCCATTGCATACTACCTGCTCTTTTGCGGGGTGCATGTAGCCTTGGATGCGCACCACAAGCTCTGCGCCTTTCATAACAGTGTCACGCATGACCTGCTGGCATACATACAGAGATGAATCGACTAAAAAAGGCAGTAGTGTAAACACTACCGGCGAGGATGAAGGAAGGATGTTGTTTTGTGCTGTGCAACACCCAAGAGATAGATTGATACAAACAGGTAGACATGGACAGCGACTCTTATACTAGAATGAGAACTGGAATGCATGATTTTAGCAGAGGGGGTGGACTGATCAGGTTCTCAAACATGCTCCTTTTCAACATAAGGAGCAATTTCTCTCACACCACTCCATTGAATTTTGCTCAATCTAGCTCATAACTTAAGCTTGAACATTAAGCTACCAGAGTATGTGCCTAAATCTGTGTAAGTCGCGCTGTGCACAGATTGATAGGATTAATTGCACACCCTAGATGAGTGCTTTCCGTGGGAAAAACAGATTAATTTGCAAATCTTGCCAACTCAGCCTCTATGCTTCACTTCTCTTGCAGTGATGTTGATTCATTGCCAGGACTCTGAAGCACCACATATCACTGATATTCAGAAGCAACAAGTAGGGTTCACGCCGTGGTATCACCTTATCAGGCATGTTTTCCCCAGCCGAAAAGGTTCGGACAATGGCGCTTTGCACAGGTCAAATCTTGGCAGTTAAAATACATATACACATGCGGGGAGCATGCAAAAATCATCCCTTTTGGGGCCTCAGTTCATCCCCCCTGGATCTTAGATTGTTGAGGAGAGTATTATAAAAGGTTGTGAAACATCTCAGGGGTGGCGCTTGATGAAAATCATTACGAAGATCTTGCTAAACTTTCAAAATGGACATGATTGATTCTTGCCTTCTAGCTTCTAGAAATCAACACTGGCAGTAAGCAGCGTGTAATGCTATTGGGGTTGGGGTAGGGATTAACATGCTGCCGCACCTCTGGAATGTTGCCGTCATAGCAAATGAGAGCACCAATGATCAGTCCTTTTGGGCCTACCGCGACGGTTGTCTCAGAGCCAGCCGTCCACGGCTCTTTTGGGCACCTGCATCAAATCAGAAGAGCTTCGCTCGTAGTTAGGGTTGGCCAGAACCATACATATATGCGGTGTAGTCATGTACGGTATTTTTGGCATGGAAATTACAAAGTATACGGTCATATACGGAGTATATGTACGGTCCTGGCCAACCCTGCTCGTAGTGTTTGCACATCCATTGTGATTAGGGGAAGGAGCACACCTTGTGCCAGTTGGGAAGTGGCTCACCTTTGGGGAAGCTTTTAACCTACCAGGCAGTCAGACGCATGTGTGTGTGTGTGAGTGTGTGTGTGTGTGTGTGTGTGTGTGTGTGTGTGTGTGTGTGTGTGGTATCTGGAGCAATTAGGTGTCAACGCCTAAAATCCCTTTCCGCGAAACAAGGAATTACAAATGCACACGACGCAGGTAGTGCATACCACTCCACATATTTATTACCAAAAAGGAGCCACCTTGATAACGGGTGTTGCAAACTCTTATGGCGGAAATGCCTCTAATTGAGAACGGGCGCCACGGACTCTTATTGATAATGGGTGCCACAACTCTTATTGAGAACGGGTGCTACAAACTCTTAATGACAACGGGTGCCACAAAGGTTTATTGATAACGGGTGCCACAACTCTTATTGATAACAAGTGCCATACACTCTTATTGATAACGGGTGCCACAAACTTTTATTGATAACGGGTGCCACAACTCTTATTGATAACAAGTGCCACACACTCTTATTGATAACGGGTGCCACAAACTTTTATTGATAACGGGTGCCACAAACTTTTATTGAGAACGGGTGCCACACACTCTTATTGATAACGGGTGCCACAAACTTTTATTGATAACGGGTGCCACAAACTTTTATTGAGAACGGGTGCAACAAACTCTTATTGATAATGGGTGCCACAAACTTTTATTGATAACGGGTGCCACAAACTCTTATTGATAATGGGTGCCACAAACTTTTATTGAGAACGGGTGCCACAAACTCTTATTGATAATGGGTGCCACAAACTTTTATTGATAACGGGTGCCACAAACTTTTATTGATAATGGGTGCCACAAACTTTTATTGAGAACGGGTGCCACAAAAACTCTTATTGATAATGGGTGCCACAAACTTTTATTGATAATGGGTGCCACAAACTCTAATTGAGAACGGGCGCCACAGACTCTTATTGATAACGGGCGCCACAAACTCTTATTGATGACGGGTGCCACAACTTTTATTGAGAACGGGTGCCACACACTCTTATTGATAACGGGTGCCACAAACTTTTATTGATAACGGGTGCCACAAACTTTTATTGAGAACGGGTGCCACAAACTCTTATTGATAATGGGTGCCACAAACTTTTATTGATAACGGGTGCCACAAACTCTTATTGATAATGGGTGCCACAAACTTTTATTGAGAACGGGTGCCACAACTCTTATTGACAACGGGTGCCACAAATTCTTATTGACAACGGGTGCCACAAACTCTTATTGACAACGGGTGCCACAAACTCATGTGGTGGAAATGCCTCTTATTGATTGACATTCAGAACGATGCACTCATATACAAAGACCTTAAAACTCAAATACAAAGACCCTCTTGTTGATCGACATTTAAAACGATACACTCATATACCAAGAACTATTACTCATGTACAAAAACCCTCTTCAATTTACATTCACAACGATGCACTCATATACCTATACAAATACCTACCAAGGAAATATCTTGCGGTACACCTGCAGATGGAGGAGGAGGAAGAAGGGTCACGAGTCAGGCCCAAAATATATCTGTAGGGTTGGCCAGAACCGTATATATACGTATATATACTCCGTATACTTGGTGATTTCTAAGCCAAAAATACCGTATGTACACCGTATATATATGGTTCTGGCCAAGCCTATATATCTGTAATGCAGCATGACAAATGATGTCCACGCGTGCCACACAGACACGGTATAAACAGCCCACGCATAAACCATTCCATACATAAACAGGTGGCCTTTCCTAATCCATGCCAGTAGTGTTTACTATTAGACTAATTGTATTAGTGTTTACTATTAGGGCAGCTATTAGGGTTTACTATTCTTCTTTTCTTACAAACAGGCTAGTGCAACACCTGTCCTGCGCTCGCCTACCCACCAGATTGATTTCACCCTGGTCCGTGATCATAATGAGTGTGTTATATGGGTTCTTGCTGGCGTCAGGGTGCTGCTCGCCTGTGATCGAAAAGATGCCATACACCTGCGCGAGTGCAAAATCCCCAAGGAGTGGCTTGCAAGGCTTCTTTCAAGTTTCTTTTTACATTTAACTGTGAAAAGGTGTGGAACAGTGCATTGTCCTATCATCCCGCACCTGATTCCGCTTGCATGCTGCCTTAAAGATCATTACTTCCGGGCCATCAAGAGTAGTGGTGAGCTCCTGGAAAGAAAGAGCAGCAGTGATGTCTCGATCCTTCTGATGCATAGTCAAAGGCACATCCAAGAGAGAACAAGCTACAATGGTTCAGCTGAAATGATCTAAGCAGCGACTCCTTTTTACATAAGCAAACAACCGTACCCGCAAAATAGACAGTCATGTTCTTGTATCCAGAAGTTTGGAGGCAGCCACCCCTAAGGTACATCTTTCTATTTGTCAAACAGGCTGGCCAATGCATCCTCTATTCAAATAAAAGCCCTTCCTGCCTTACCTGCCACTTGGTTGGGTGGAAGCCCTGTAATGTGTGCACAGAGAATTGTGTCAGCAGCCTTGCTTTTACAGAGCAGCTAGGGCTACACCAGAAGTAATACACAGCAGGTACGTAGCAGCACCTGAGTTGAATATTCTGGGAAGCAGATCAGGTCGAGCCCAGGGTAGCCCGCTTTTACGCCGTCGATGAATGTGGAGATCTTGTGGCAGTTTTCAAGCACCTGGAACATCGGAGTATAGATAGTAGGTGTGTCGAGCATGAGACTTAATTTAAGCCTGAAGGACGCGCTCATCTTTGGAATGTTTCCGCAAATACTTTCACATGTGCCGGCCCTTCCCACAACACTCAAACCCTTCACACGTCCTGTCATGTCATAATCTGCGCCATTCTTCTTTTCCAGTCCTCCTTAACAAGATGACTAGCTTTTCCAGGGTTTCTTCGCCATAGAACTTCTTTTACCTCCTGCCTGGTCTCGGGCGTTGGCACTCTGTAGTTAACCACAGCTGCAGTTCAATTGAGGAATGTGGATGATAAATCAGATAATGAGCAGGGGGGCGGGGAGGGGCAATAAGCCTGAAAGTGTCCTTGCTTCCTGCGGAACTCACCCACTCCCACCGCATCGGAGGATGATGAAATGCTTCCACAAGGCATTGTTGTGCTCCTCTACCTGAAAGGAGATGGGACGATTTCGGGTCCTCTGCATGCATGTACAGGAAGTTAAACGGGTGCATCTTTCAGACTTCAGCGTTTGCTTTGGCAGGACAGAAGCTGCAATTCTTCCCCATTGTTGTATGTGATGGATGTGGTGCAAGCTACAGAGCTACGACCTTGCCCGCAGTGGTATTCAGCAGGACCACCGATGGTTTGGGGCAAGTGAGCGGGTGAAGGAAATGAGAGGAAGGAAAGTGCGAGCACACTCACTGGTTGCAGGGATTTGCACTCTGAACTCAAACTGGCGGAAACAACGAAATGTTGCAAAAACCTTCAAATTAATATACAGTGCAATAATGAGTCAACAGAATGAGGGCCATTAGGTCACGAAAAATTGTCACATGCCGCACGGACTGAAATACTGCTAGCACTTTCTCAACAATTCTTACACGAGATATGTTAGAAAACACCGGCAAAAGTTGCGAGAAATAAGCAGATTGGTAAAACATTGCAGACGACCGCATAATTATAATGCTCGATTTCCCCTGCAATCGACAGAACACCTGGAGTTATCCTGATGTGAGATACGTGACACTTCAAAGCTAAGTTAAAAACTCGAAGGTATACACAATCCTTGTCACAAACAACGTTGTGCTTTTTTTCCCTTTCCAGGGTTTTTTGTAGGTGCTACACGTCTGGTCTACAACAACAATATCCCAGTTTTTACACGTTTTCATACGCAGCCTAGCAGTGGAAAAAAAAACAAAAAAAAACTTGTTAACCTTGTTAAAGCAGTTTTCATGTTCGAAGGGGATACCCAGGGGATAACTAAACACTGCAGCAGGGGACACACTAAAACACTGCAGCGTTACCCTGCTTAAAGCAGTTGCTCTCATTTAAAAGTCCAGTCTGCATATTTGTCTATTGCAGCAATGGTGTTATACGAGGAGGATAGCAGGCACCCTATTGGTCAGAAACAAATAACCCCAGGAGGCGAGTGTGATTGAACTTGCCCAGCCATAGAACCGCACTATCACAACAGACACAGTTGCTATCCTACTGTGTTAACACTACTTTGCTCTCAACTACATTCCTCTCCGCCTTCGTTTGATTGAGTTTGTAGATCCAGTTATTCGGCAAATCCGCTTTAGGGGTTGATCTCGACTTCTTGCCAGGTACCATCGACTAGGTTGTATTTAAACCTCACTTGATCAAACAGCTGGTAGTAATCCACCTGCATGTAAGCAGAAATCGTCTGAATTCCTGGTGTGCTGCCAACACACTTTGTTCAGAGGTTACAGTGATTCCCATACAATGTTACGGCCTCTGCAAACATCGCAGCAACAGGCAGGGTGTGCATTTAACAATTACACAATAACACCTGCTGAACCTGAAGGACGGACAAGCAGAATGTGGGAAGGGGCAGCTGGTCTCCCGAGGGTGGCGGTAGCTGTGCTGTGTCCTGGATGTAGGTGTAGCGTATTGGCCAAAATGGTTAACCCGGAGAATGAGCGAGGAGTAGTGTGTGCTTTACTTACGCATGTTGCAGTAGGGCAGGGGGGAAAGCGTCAGGTATCAGGTACGCAAGAATATTACTTGCCAGGGTGGTTGTAGCTGTGCTGTGTCCTGGGAAATAGGTAGGATTGGCCAGAACCGAATATGACCGTATTTTTGGTGATTTCCCTGCCAAAAACACCGTATACACACCGCATATATATTATGGTTCTGGCCAACCCTAGATATAGGTCAAGATGGCAAGCGCCAAGTGCGCAAGGATATCGACTGCCGGATTTACAAAAATTAAGAATACTGGACTGTATTATGAAATGCAGGGTTGGCCAGAACCGTACATATACGTATATACTATATACACCGTATATTTGGTAATTTCCAAGCCAAAAGTACCGTATGTGCACCATATATATGTTTCTGGCCAACCCTTATGAAATGAAATACACAAGAGTTCCTTTATGACTTCCTTAATGATTTATGTGGCCTACTCTGCGTAGTTTGGACGATGCACGTGCGGCCGGCCTTGATATCAGCATTTAAAACTAGACCTTTCTTGTATTTTTAAACAGGCAGCACACAACGCTGCAACGTAAATTTTGGACGACACGTGTCAAATCAATATAAAATTATATTTTCGGAATCCTAACACCAAGAGCTATCGATTGGTACATATATGGGTCGAATCGGGGAG
>Ga0307942_1001447_pt1:2500-18940 | contig 18940 bp, 22 predicted proteins | sample OrgLakmetagen175_FD_201846 | JGI IMG/M metagenome (GOLD analysis project Ga0307942, IMG submission 201846) | Saline water microbial communities from Organic Lake, Antarctica - #175 | ecosystem: Environmental > Aquatic > Non-marine Saline and Alkaline > Saline | place: Antarctica... | reverse complement strand
TCTCTCTCTCTCTCTCTCTCTCTCTCTCTCTCTCTCTCTCTCTCTCTCTCTCTCTCTCTCTCTCTCTCTCTCTCTCTCTCTCTCTCTCTCTCTCTGTCTGTTTGTTGTGTGTGTGTGTGTGTGTGTGTGATCTCCTAAATATATAGTCACATACAGTGCATATATATATACAAATATACAATGCAAAAATTCATACCGATCCTGTACCTACCCCACGCAGCTGGAAGCAACAAGCCTGTGCCGCCAAGACCTTGCTTATTTAAGAAAAATTGGTCGCGCTGCTCCCTGTAAAATCACGTGAATTAAGCGTATACATCATGTCATGATCGTGATAGAGGGTTTGGTGTGATCTATATTGCAGGTGTTTACCTGTGTGTGGTGTAAGAGGGGTCTCGATCTGGCTGTAATTTCAACAATAATCGTGCACACTCTGAATGCATATGTGTATCAGCAGACACGTGCAAACACGCACGCACACACACATGTTGCTGTGCAGCTGGTCACGCGCAAACACGCTCGCACACACACACACACACACACATGTTGCTGTGCTGATCACGCGCAAACACGCACACACAGCAAACACACACACGCACACACATATGTTGCTGTGCAGCTGGTCACGCGCAAGCTGGGCGTGTTTCTGAAAGCCACTGACCCCCGTGCAGTCAACGAAGGAATGTTGGGCATCTCTTCAGGTGTGTGTGTGTGGCATGATTAGAAGATGCTGTGCACAGTTGTGGCATGCGCAGAAGGATCTGTGCTCTGGGCACAGTCCAATGCACAAGTGCAGTCATCAAGGGAATGTTGAGCATCTCTTCAGGTGTGTGTGTCATGATCAGCAGCTGCTGTGCGCGATTATCGTTGGGTGTGGCTCACGCAGAAGGATCTGTGCTCTGGGCACAGTCGATGTTTGTGTGCAGTCATCAAGGGAATCTTGAGCATCTCTTTAAGTGTGTGTGTGTGGCATGATCAGCAGCTACTGTGCGCGGCTATCGTTGGGTGTGGCTCGCGCAGAAGGATCTGTGCTCTGGGCACAATCCGATGCACGAGTGCAGTCATCAAGGGAATGTTGGGAATCTCTTCAGGTGTGAGTGTGTGGCATGATCAGCAGCTGCTGTGCGCGACTATCGTTGGGTGTGGCTTGTGCAGAAGGATCTGTGCACAAGGGGCAAAATGTGATCTGTCCATGGGCAGTCCAATGCACATGTGCAGTCATCAAGAAATTCTCGAGCATCTCTTCAGGTTTGTGGCGTGCGCAGAGGCTGCCCTGCATTCAGCATGTGAGCTGTGCTCATCACTTCAGGAGCCGTGCGTGGTCATTGTATTGCAGCAATCTGTGTACACTGTGTCACTCTTACCTTCTACATTGTAGCAACAGACAACAGGCAATGCTGTAGATGAGCCCTTCATGTAATGGCTCCAAGGTTCTGGTACTGGAATTAAATCATTATGTAAGGACGCTATTTGATTGCAGGGATCGTAGCTAGCTTTTCTAGAGTTGCCCAAGACCATAAAGATGTATATACAGCGTATATATGGTATTATTGGCAGGGAAAATGTTATGCATACAGTCATATATATGTATTTATTCATTCATACCTAAAGCGTTTCCAAACTTAGCATACACGCTGCAGTATCATTAACAAGGGCGGTTGTTTGGGTTATAAAATGAGCAGGAGCACTTAAACCCGTCTGGCTACTCCAACATAACAACGCCCAATCTTAGTCCTGTGGTATGAAATCGTAATCAGTAAGGGTGTGGCGGCAGTGCGGAGATGTTTCTGGCTGTTTGGCTGCATGTTGCGCAAATGTTTCTGTGCACCTGGTGTGCAGTAAACCCTTGTGACACACCCACACTGTGCACCCTTGTGACACACACACACACATACACACACATTATCACATACACACACATTATCACACACACATAATTACACACACATTTGCACACACACAAGTACACACACACACACATCAAGCTTGTGCAAATGTCCCTGTCTTACTGTATGACTGCGTTTTGCTTGGTTCTGTCGAGGTTGAGGGTGATAACAAAGCTTTTTGTAGAGACTGATAACAAAGCTTTGTGTGATTAAAAAGCTGTGTGTAGACATTATAACGCCGAATCTACGTTGATGTCGTATCCATCACATTAACCTTAGGCAAATATTTTAGCACTTCAACTTACCGCTTTTGTACCCGCCAAAATTTCATTAAACTTGCCAAATCATTATTTACAGGCTTTTTAGTTTGCAGGTTGCAGTGTCTACATGCTTCACCCTACGCGCAAATTTCTGTCTACACGTACCACCCTACTCGCACCACCCTACGCGCACATTTCTGTCGACCCCCTTTTTATTCATGGTCCAATCCTTTTCTTGATCTAGTGCCCGGCTGCTCAGTCTGTCTTCCTGGCTGCATGCCTGTGCTCGTCCTGGCTGCATGCCTGTGCTCGTCCTGGCTGTATGTCTGTGCTTGTCCTGGCTGCATGTCTGTGCTCGTCCTGGCTGCATGCCTGTGCTCGTCCTGGCTGTATGTCTGTGCTTGTCCTGGCTGCATGTCTGTGCTCGTCCTGGCTGCATGTCTGTGCTCGTCCCTGGCTGCATGCCTGTGCTCGTCCTGGCTGCATGTCTGTGCTCGTCCTGGCTGCATGCCTGTGCTCGTCCTGTCTGTGCTCTTCCTGGCTGCATGTTTACGCTCATCCCCTGGTGCTCAAATCTGTGTCAATGCTTCTAGTTCACGCTTCTTTTTGATCTAGTGCCCAGGCTGCACGTCTGTGCTCGCCTCCTAGCACCAAAACGCGCGTTGACACTGTTTGCTTACAATCCTACAGCCATTTTTCTCTGACTTCTGCTCAGGCTGCATGTCTGTGCTCCACCCCCTGCACCAAAACTTGCGTTGACACTGTTTGCTTACTGTCCCATGCCCTACCCTCCTACTGCTGCTCAGGCTGTATGTCTGTGCTCGCCCCCCTGCACCAAATTTTACGTCGACACTTTTTGCTTACGACACTACGTGCACCAAACCTGGCGTCGACACTGCTTGCTTACAATCCTACAACCATTTTTCTCTGACTTCTGCTCAGGCTGCATGTCTGTGCTTGCCCCCCTGCACCATAACTTGCGTCGACACTGTTTGTTTACGATACTACAACCATTTTTCTCTGACTTCTGCTCAGGCTGCATGTCTGTGCTCGCCACCCTCCGCGTAAAGTTTGCAAAGACCATCACCTTGGGCGTCTCCCTGGCTGATTGCTTCAATGAGACCGCACAAAAAAGTGAGTGAGGTGCTCCCTGGCTGACTGCTTCAATGAGACCGCACAAAAAAGTGAATGAGGTGCTCCCTGGCTGACTGCTTCAAAGAGACCGCACAAAATAGTGAGTGAGGTGCTCCCTGGCTGACTGCTTCAATGAGACCGCACAAAAAAGTGAGTGAGGTGCGATGTGCAGGTCTGACGTAAAGGCATCGCTGGAAGATTGGCTGCTGTAATGAGTCAGCACGGAAAGGTGAGCGAGGTGTACTATGTGCAGGTCTGACGTTAAGGCATCGCTGGAAGATTGGCTGCTGTAATGAGTCAGCACGGAAAGGTGAGCGAGGTTTACTATGTGCAAGTCTGACGTTAAGGCATCGCTGGAAGACTGGCTGCTGTAATGAGTCAGCACGGAAAGGTGAGCGAGGTGTACAATGTGCAGGTCTGACGTTAAGGCTAGATACATGCAACGCCGCTCACTGATCAGGGAACTTCATCCTGTGCGGGCGCCGCACTTGTTAAGCAAATTTTGGGTTTGCCCGGAGGGCAAAGCCAAAATTTGGATGGCCGATTCCGGGCTAACCAGAGAAAAGCCAGGCTCTGGAGGAACCTGGCTTTGGGACGCCCGCATAAAATAAAAATTGTATTCCCGGGCTGCTTGGATGACAATGTGATATCAATTTAGAGGGGCCCGGGATTCCAGGGTGGAAAGCTCCCCTGTGCCCCAGGGAGGATCCCAAGAGCAGCAGTCTCTTGGAGTGCAGGGAGTAGAGTAGCAGGAAAACCAGGTCCCTGCTCTGTGATGCTCGTTGCTGGGCACCTAGAGACACAGCATGAGCTCTGCGTATGTGTGGGACTGCCGTATACTACGGCATCACCAGTCACTCAATGAGCATGTGCATGCTTGGCATGAAAATGTGGATGGTGCCCTCCATTGCCTGCATGCGTGTGCATGGCATATGTGTACGTGCGAGTGCTTGCATGGTACAATGTGCACTGTGCGTACAGCTGAACAAATTAATGTATGTGTGCGATTGCATGTGTAAGATTGAATGCTTGAAGGAGTTTGAGTTATGCTGCATGTGCAGGCGTGGACTTACATGTATTGTACGTGCAATGTGCGTGTCTGCCCATGCGTACATGGCTGCACATGTGTATGTGTGTGTACGTGCTTGCTTGCTCATGGAAACATTGATGGTGTTTACATTTGTGCGTGCGTGTGCATGGCATTTAGCATGGCATGTGCGTGTAACACTGCCTGTGGTGCATGTGCATGCACGCATGGTTGCACACATGCGCGTCTGTGCTTGTCGTGCGTGTGCATAAATTGACGTTGCTGTGACTGCTTCTAAATGCCCAAAAGTCTGGGCTGCGCCAGCAGCCCAGGCGAAAATTTACCCTTACTTACCCGCACGTTTCTTCACTTTGGGAACCAGCTGAGGGCATCCCGCACAAAAAAATTTGGGGGTGAGGGAAAACCGAAGGTTTTTCAATTTCCCTGAAGTTCCCTGTCACTCTTACCATCTAGGGTTGGCCAGGGCCATACATATATATATACATACATGGTATTTTTTTATATATATATACAGTATTTTTGGCAGGGAAACCACCAACTATATGGTCATGAACAGTGCATATATTTAGGGTTGGCCAGAACCGTATATCTGCACCGTATATGACCGTATATTTGCTCCGTATATGTATGGTGATTTCCCTGCTAAAATACCGAATGTACATCGTATATACCTACAAATGTATGGTTCTTGTCAACCCTACATATATACGATCCTGGCCACCCGAGTAACATGCAACGCCGCTTATTGATACTTCAAAAAGACAGCACAGAGCATAGCAGCACAGAGCATACTGTCGACTCCTTTAATAACACAGCACAGAGCGTGGAAATACGAGTGACGGCTTTTACAGAGCATGGACTGTTCGATTGACTCCTTTAACGACACAGCACAGTCTCGTTAACTCAACTGAACTCTACTTAACTCAGATTAGGTGGCTTCTTTTACAGAGCATGGAATGTTTGATTGACTCCTTTGACAAGACAGCACAGAGCATGGAGTTTTGGGTGAGGTAATTTCGACTAGGCTTACGGGCGTTGTTGCTGCGAATGGCTACCATGCCCGGGCAGACTGACAGATCCCACAAGATTACACAGAAAATTGAGGAAGTTTCATTGCACAAGTTTACTGCAAAGTCAGAATGGAGACGTACTACGTAGTTTTAAGGTTGGCCAGAACCATACCTTTATACGTATATACAGTGTGCATTCGGTATTTTTAGCAGGAAGTCACCATACATATATACGCATATACAGTGTGCATTCGGTATTTTTAGCAGGGAAATCACCATACATATATATACGCATATACGGTGTGCATTCGGTAGTTTAAGCAGGGAAGTCACCATACATAGATACGTATATACGGTGTGCATTCGGTATTTTTAGCAGGGGAATCACCATACATACTGTCTTATATACAATGTGTGTATAAGGTGCTGGCCCTACGTAGCATACAAGCGTGAACTAGGGTAGGCTTATGAAACTGAGCACGTGAGGCATTTCTAGCATTAAAGAACGCACACACACACACACACACACACACACACACACACCAACATGCACACACACACACTCACACAATTGCACACACACACACAGTTGCACACACAATTGCACACACAGTTGCATACACACATGCACACACATGCGCACACACACAAGCACACACAGTTGCATACACACATGCACACACAGTTGCATACACGCAAGCACACATGTACACTCACAGTTGCATACACACATGCACACACATGCACACACAGTTGCACACTCAGTTGCATACACCCAAGCACACATGTACACACACAGTTGCTGGCCCGGCCTTGATGCATGCATTACCTAAAGAGCACCACAAATGGATCGGTAGGTGTGCATGTGTGCTCTATAAAATGCAGAAGAGTGAGCTAAGTTAGAAGGTAGCTAGCCAGCCACGTGGATAGATAGATTGATTGATTGACTGACTGATTGATTGATTGATTGATTGATTAATTAATTGAAATGTTTTTTTTTTAAGAGCAGTAAACAGAGAGAGTGACAGTGTATAAATTGCTGGTGCATAACGATTGTTGGTGCATAAAGACCTACCTAAGCATTTGAATTGCAGCTCTAGAAGCTGCAGAAATGCATACTTGCTCAGTAAATGTGTGGAAACGCAAATGTGCTCAATCATGCAACGTGCTCAATCAATTTCAAACGAAGCTTCCTCTTTTCCAGGACAAGGTTGTTGTCACTGACTCAGGCAGCTTTTAAGTGCGTTAATTAACAGACAAACACATCGCTTGCCTGCTTTGTTTTGTGCGTTAATTAACAGACAAACACATCGCTTGCCTGCTTTGTTTTGTACGTTAATTAACATACAATCACATCGCTTGTCTGCTTTGTTTTGTGCGTTAATTAACAGACAAACACATCGCTTGCCTGCTTTGTTTTGTGTGCCTGGTTGGGGCACAAGCACTCGGAGAACCTTCAATTCAAAAAACTGTTTCCTAACATCTCATTTGTCATGTGTAATTGTTCATAATCGTTCAGGGTGGTTTAGACATAATAAGTAAGGCCACGCATGCTCTCACACACATAATGTCACATACACACACATATACACACACACTCACACGCACTCGCTCACATACTCCACAGAAATGGGTATCAGCTACGCTTGCCGCTCTGTGGCCGTCACGATTGCGTGGTGGTGCCAACGTATCATCAGGTGAGAGGTGTAGCATGTACAAGGACATCAGGTGAGAGGTGTAAGATCAGGTGAGAGGTGTATCATCAGGTGAGAGGTGTAACATGTACAAGGACATCAGGTGAGAGGTGTAAGATCAGGTGAGAGGGTAGGTGTAACATGTACTAGGACATCAGGTGAGAGGTGTTACATGTACAAGGACATCAGGTGAGGGGTGTCAGATCAGGTGAGAGGTGGGACATCAGGTGAGAGGTGTAGCATGTACAAGGACATCACGCGAAAGGTGTAAGATCAGGTGAGAGCATGTACAAGGACACCAGGTGAGGGTGTTACATGGACATGGACATCAGGTGAGAGGAGTAAGATCAGGTGAGAGGGTGTAACATCAGGTGAGAGAGGTGTAGCATTAGATGAGAGGTGTAACATATTCCCGGACATCAGGTGAGAGGTTTAACAAAGGACATCAGGTGAGGGTGGAACATCAGGTGAGAGGTGCAACACATGCAAGTAAGGTTGGCCAGGACCATACATATATTTAGGTTATACATATTTATACGGTGTATATACAGTGTTTATGGCAGGGAAATCACCAAATATATGGTCTTATACGGGGTATATATACAATTCTGGCCAACCCTACGTACAAGAAACACAAGAATCGCCTATCTACTTGTCGCACGTCTCTGAGGAAATTTCTTTCAGCCACTTTGTCCCAAGAGGCACAGGTCAAGCAGTAGTCGTTTATTGTCAGGAATTTTAATTATATATATAAATAACAATATACATTATTGTCTGCATGGTAACCTAGGGTTAGTCAAGCCCTCTACTGCGTGGGATCATGACAAGAGGGTGCATGCTCGTACATTATGCTCACACTGCTGCATGGCGCCATACTTATTTCGTGCAATCCCTGCACCGTGACCTTTGTGGGAGGCAGATGCTAATCATGACAAGAGGGTTCCTGCTTGTACATTAGCTCACACAGCATGCAGGCATGGCGCCATACTTACTACTACTTCATGCAATCCCTGCACTGTGAACTTCGTGGGCGGCAGATGCTGATCATGACAAGAGGGTGCCTGCTTGTACATTAAGCTCACACAGCATGCAGGCATGGCGCCATACTTACTACTACTTCATGCAATCCCTGCACTGTGACCTTCGTGGGAGGCAGATGCTGATCATGACAAGAGGGTGCCTGCTTGTGCAATAAGCTCACACAGCATGCAGGCATGGCGCCATACTTACTACTACTTCATGCAATCCCTGCACTGTGAACTGTGTGGGCGGCAGATACTGATCATGACAGCAAATGCTTGCATGAAAACAGGGCGTCTGCTTGCACGTGTTGCTTACACAGCGACAAGTCGGGTTGCTGTGCTCGTTGCAGAAGCCCTGTGTGTGTGTTTGTGTGCTCATTGCACAAGCCCTGCTCTGTGCACTGCACGGGGGCCAGATGCTGCTCATGGCAATCGGTCACGTGTTGTTCCTCACGCAGATGTACGTTCGTTGCTCTGTATTAAATTCAGTGCCCTGCACTGCACGGGGGCCAGGTGCTGCTCATGGCAATCAGTCACGTGTTGTTCCTCACGCAGATGTATGTTCGTTGCTTTGTATTAAATTCAGTGCCCTGCACTGCACGGAGGCCAGGTGCTGCTCATGGCAATCAGTCACGTGTTGTTCCTCACGCAGATGTACGTTCGTTGCTTTGTATTAAATTCAGTGCCCTGCACTGCACGGGGGCCAGGTGCTGCTCATGGCAATCAGTCACGTGTTTTTGCTTTGGCAGATGTACGTTCGTTGCTTTGTATTAAATTTAGTGCCCTGCACTGCACGGGGGCCAAATGCTGCTCATGGCATAAGAACTGCTGCATGGCAACAGAACTACTGCTCACGGCAATCAACCACGTGTTGTTGCTTACGCGGCTGTACGTTTGTTGTTCTGTATTTAATTCAGTGGCCTGCACTGCGTCATGCGTGGGGGCAGATGCAGATCATGACAAGAGGGTTTTTGCTCATATGTTTGCTCACACAGCTGCACATTGTTGTCTTGTAATGCAGTGCTCTGCACTGCGCCATGCGCGGAGGACAGATGGTTCTAAAAGGATTGAGCCGCGTATTGGCTCGTCGTGACATCAAGGTGTGTGTGTGCGTGCGTGTGTGCGTGTGTGTGTGCGCGCGTGCGTGTGTGCGTGTGTGTGTGCGTGCGTGTGTGTGCGTGTGTGTGCGTGTGTGTGTGTGTGTGTGTGTGTGTGCGTGTGTGTGTGTGCGTGTGTGTGTGTGTGGATTTAGCTACCTTATTTGCATGATTTACCAACCCATGTGCTGAATGTGTGCATTACTGTACGCACTTAGTTGAATTGTACCTAACAAGCTGTGATTTACTTGGCGTTAAAAAAGTCTGACTGGCCAAAAAAGCGTATTTTTTGTTTACTTGTGTGCTTTGTGCTTTTGCTGTACACTCGTGCTTGTGTGTGTGTGTGTGTGTTTGTGTGTGTGTGCGTATGTGTGTGTGTGTGTTTGTGTGTGTGTGTGTGCGTATGTGTGTGCTTATGCTGTACACCCGTGCTTGTGTGTGTATGTGTGCGTTTGTGTGTATGTGTTTATGTTTTACGTTACTTATAAAACACGAATATTAATTGCAGCCAATTACCAGGTGCTGTGGTGATTTCAGCGCACGGTACAGTGGGGCGCACGTGCTGCACCAGTTGCTGTGTGTGTAAGCATGTGTGCTTATTTGTGTGTGTGCGTGTGTGTGTGAGTTTGTATGCGTGTGCATGCAAGCGCCATACCTTTTGCCTTTGCGGTTTGCAACGTTTGACTGCAATGTGTAGATTTTACAGTATGACACAGTATGACATAGTATGACACACAGTATGACACAGTATGACACAGTATGACAGAAGGACACAGTATGACACACAGTATGACACAGTATGACACAGTATGACAGAAGGACACAGTATGACACAGTATGACACAGTATGACACACAGTACAACACAAGGACATAGAATGACACAGTATGACACATCATGACACAGTATGACACAAGGACACAGTACGACACAAGGACGCATTATGCTCTTGCATTGAGGCTCAGAGCTGCTGCAAATAATCTCCTACACAGATGCCTAAAAAACATAAACCTCACATTTATTTGTGACGATCTGTTGTATCACTCTACATTTAATAAGTATTTGCCAATACTTTCTCTCACTTGAGATTGTGATGTCATGATTAGTGTTGTGCAAGTACGGTCAGACGGTGCGGTACGATTAGGACGGTACGGACCATCTTTTCTTAAAATACGGCGTATTAGCGTATTCTGCTGACTGTACTTTACCGATTAGACGGTAAAATACGGTTTGGTGTACGGTACGGTGCCAAGTTGGCACTGCCAGTGCAACAATGGCCTCAGAATGGCCTCTTCGCCCCAAAATTTCCCATTTTCGCTCCCCGGTGTGCTCCTCCCATGTGCTAACGCCACACAATGCTTCCATGAACGACCCTGAGACTGGGTTGGGGCTGCATCAGCTCGGGGGCTGGCACTGTCAGTGCATTTTTGGCCTCAGAAAAGCCTTTCCGCCCCAAACACCTCCCATTTCCACCTCCAGCATGCTCCTCTTACGTGCTGACGCCACACAATGCTTCCCTGAACGATCCTGAGGCTGGGTTGGGGCTGCATCAGCTCGGAGAAGGGCCCAGCGATGGCTTGCATGGACACTCAAAGTCGGTCGCAGTGCTTGATTTTTGTTCAATAATTTGTGTTTTATCATGAATAATCGTTGCAAGAAATTGTTTTGGGCCGAAGTTGGAGCCAAACAGCCAAATTACGGTCAAAATCGCACTGGACGGTTGGACCGTCCTTGTACAGTTCGGACCGTACTTTTCAAACATACCGTACTAGCACCGTCCTGTACGGTACAAATACGGTACGGACCGTCTAGACGGTCAAAATCGCTCTAGTACAGTGTAGTTGCACAACACTGGTCATGATACATCACTCTTGGCTCTCTGGAGCTTCTGCACATCATGTACAAGATGCCTGCAAGGCGTCCTTTTCTGATGATTAACTTGTCACATTCAATACTCCTTGCGCGCTCCACGCACGCCTGCTATCTTAATGTAGTCAAACAACACCTTGTTTAAGCGTGAAGGATGCAAGCACTTAATGGACGTCGTGAGGTTTTCTGAAACTGCCGCTATGTGGCATGTGCGTCTCGTATTCATGCTGTCAGAGCCTCATGACGGCTGGCACAAATAACCGTTTTCCGTTTTCTTATTGAGCAACAGTCTTGTTCTGTTTGCCACAACAATCCATGCAGATCCCCTTTGACTTGTCTCCAAGCAACCCTTCCTTCCCTGCTGCTTGCACAGCCTTGGGAGGTGTTGGCTTTTTCATACAGGTGTGTATGCGTATGCCATGTGTGATTGATTTTTTATGGTTTGTGCTGGCAAATCAAAAGATTGTTGAGTATGTGCATGTGATTAATTTTTTTACGGTTTGTGCTGGCAAATCAAGAGATTGTTGAGTATGTGCATGTGTGATTGATTTTTTTACGGTTTATGCTGGCAAATCAAGAGATTGTTGAGTATGTGCACGTGTGCACATGCGTGTGGGTGTGCGTTTCAATTTGTATTTGCTTGTGTGTTTATTCCTGCACTCTTATATTCGGTTACTCATTCCTGGTTGGACTTGCAAGTTTAAAATGACTGATTACTTTTGGAAATGTTGCTATGTGCTGACGCGCATGTACTGGCAAATTATATTTACGAAGGGGGTAATAAAAACGTAAGGGGGTAATAAGTTAAGCTTGGATTACAAGGGCATTCAACCTGGAATGGCTGGGGTAATAAAAACGTAAGGGGGTAATAAACACGCGAAATGGAAGATAGGCTGACCGACATCGCTGGTGGTTACGAAAGTTAACTTCAAAAACGCTTATTATCTGCTACTCTTTGTCTGCCATGTTCAGGAAATACACCGTGTCCAGTATTTAAGTGCCTTCTTTTTCCTCAAGTCAAAAAGGAGTGGTCACCACTGCCTGTGTGTTGCCTCTCTTTTCTTTCCGATACAAAGCAACAGAGCAGTATGTCATTGAGTACAGTTGACACGTAGGGTGAACCAGAACCATATATTTAAACGTATATGAGGTGTACATACGGTATTTTTAGCAGGGAAATCGCCATACATACGGTCGTACACGGTGTTTATATACGGTTTGGGCCAACCCTATTGACACGCCTACTGCAGCAAATGCACTACTCTTTCGTAAATACACCACCAGCGCCACGTTCTTTATTTCCACACCATGCTACTGCAGGCTATGCGCGGCTTCTCCTTGCCTTTCCCCCTCAACTTTCTGCTCCTCCCTTTCCGCATTCTGGAGTGGGCCCTCTACTACATGCTGTCATACGCCCCCCAGTGATTGATGGAGTGATTGATGGAGTGGGCCCTCTACTACATGCTGTCATACGCCCCCCAGTGATTGATACGCTGTCATATGTCAGTGGTTGATGCGCTGACATACGCCCCGCAGTGGTTGATACACTTTCTTACGCCCCCCAGTGGTTGATACGCTGTCATATGTCAGTGGTTGATACGTTTTCATACGCCCCCCAGTGATTAATACGCTGTCATACGCCCCCCAGTGATTGATGCGTTGTCACTCATGGCAGCTGTACATGTGTATGTGCTCTCCTACTCAGAAACTTTATCGTACAGTCCCCAGCGCTTGATGTGATGTCAGTGGAGGCCGTCAATGGTGTAATGGTACCTATTCCCTCGGGCGTGAGGTGTATGGCACAGCACCTGACACTTCTGACACAGCACAGCACCACACACCAAAATGTACTCAAACCTTTGGCACAGCGTCTGATCATACAGCAGGCACCAGCACGTGCCTTAACTACACAGGAGGGTGAGACCCTTTAATGCAGCATGTTGTTATGCAGGACGACAGTGTGGCAGTGTGACAGAAAAGAGATGCCACGCTTTTTCCCCTGTGTCCCTTGTGCGTGCCTCCCGCTTGCAGGCCCAGTGCCCCTGCCCCGAACGCGACATTGCAGCATCGTTATATGACATTTATACCTTACCCGGTAATGCCTGTTATAATGCTTGTAGAAAAAGAAAAAGCTACACAGGCAGTGAAAGCCACTCCCCACATTAATTAAGGAAAAGGAGCCACTTTGGTACCGAGTACCGTTAAGCTCCTCCACCGCGAAAAGGGAAGGAAAATTTGATGGGGATCAGGAGGGTTGCAACGGTTGAAAGAGGTGTTGTAACGGAAGCACCGGGCTAACTAGGCCTTTTGCGCACTCCATCACTGCTTACAATGATATGTCGAAATGTTTAAAGAGTTTCAAGTCCACAAGAGGACCAATAATTACGAATTTCGATATCTAAACAGTCCTGCAAATACGAAATTTCTTCGAGCAACTCGAAGATTTGGGGCCCCATTCATTTTTGATGATGACTGGTAGCCCAAACCATTTAACCTTGTATTCGGAACAAATGGAATTTTTCTTGTTTTTACGGATTTCGGAAGATGGTTGACAAATTTCTCGATTTTCCAGACTGGTTCTCCTTCATGATCAACTTCAATAAGCGGAGTCAAAATATTAGGTTCTTCCTGTGGTATTGGATGTGTTTTCACCATGAATCATGGAACACATTGTGGCAACGCATTGTTTCCGGTAGACGGAGTTTAACAGCAATTGGACCAATCTTTTGTTGGACTACGAAAGGCCCCATGCACTTGGGTAACAATTTATGTCCACGGTTTTTGGCGAAATTCTTGGTGCTCAGCAAAACGAGCTGATTTGATTGGTTCAAAGGCAAGCTTGTTTGCTTTTGTTGAGCAGCTTCCAACGAAACTTTGGCACGAATTTTTTTTTCTGGAGATGCTTTGCAAGTCACACGTGCTACTGGGTTTGTGATCAAATTGATGATCAAACTCAGCCATGAAAGGCATGTGAGGGTGTCTACCATTGTTAAGATAGATTTACAGACTTGAATTCAAACTCGTGCTTTCAATTAAAGGCAATATTTGCCAAAGACGCACTGCATACTGCAAACCACACCAAAATACTGTCAGCACGTTTGTTTCAATACGTCTATTTTTTCTTTGCGAGCAAGTACATGATGTGGAAAATCAGTTATCTTCTTGTGCTACCTTTCCAACAGGAATGTGGTTCTTCTGTACCAGAGTGCCAGAGGGGAAGAAGCTCCTCAGCCACAGTGATCACACTAAAGTTTAATCCTGACACTAGCGGAGCAGTTTTGCACGGTTTGGACCAACCTTCCGTGAAGAGAGACAAATGTTGTATCGTGATTACAGAAGAGTACTTGAGCATGTTTGAGGCTGCTTTCCACAGCCATCATTGTGCATGGCATAAAATGAAATATGTTTGTTCTTCTGACCTGTACATGTAAAAGTAACATGACCGCTCCATCCACAAAACAAGGATGGCAAACCTGACACACACATATACACACAAAAAGGCCGAGGAAAATGAAAAGAGCCTACCAAAAACCCGGCCTGAGGCAATGCTGCTAACATACAAGCGAAGCGTTATGACAATCCATTATATCCATACTCTCGCACACACATAGGTCAGCAGGTATGCACAAAACACGCGTAGCCACAACGCATGTCAGGAGGCCCAGCACAAGAGGCTCGCTTCTAGCACTGAGCAAAAGTGGCTTACTGGATAGCCTCATTCATTCCCAAGGCAGCGAGGTCCTTTCTCTTTTAATCCTTCATAGGAATCCCATGGTGTTTGGTAGCGCCAATGAGGAGGAGCGGGGGCATGGCCATTAGGCGCATGCACTGCTGTGGTTATAGAACATGCACCTACACTGCATCCTCATTTCCCCAGACACAGCAACAATACACCAAGAGGGGTTCCTCACCCTCATGCTTTTTGTATGCGTACGTCTACAAAAAGCGGCACAGAACGACGCATGAGTGCAAATGCCTCGAGAAACGTACGCACGTGCGTCTGGGCTGCCTGGCTGCTCCACTCTAAGAGGGCAATGACAGATATGGCCTTGACTACCCTGCTTCCACGTCTACCTCACTTCCATGACTACGTGCGCCAGCACACACACACACACACACACACACACACACACGCACACACACACGCACACACACACAGAGAGACAACAGCAGCAGCTATGCCTGTATGCGCACTTTACAGTGCATGCTTCGTGCTTACACACACAAACACACACACACACACACACACACAAAGCACCAAGTTCACATACACAAGCTACGTGCCAACACAAAAGCTGGGCACCCTGAGTATGCGCATACAGTGGCAGCAGCAGCATACGTCAGAGCCGAGCACCAAATGGCAACCAGTTTGGTGCTGAGCCCTTACAATGTGATAACACATTGAACCAAGCAACGTGCAGACACCTAATGTGAACAGTGTAACGGCCCTCAGTCCTGTGCTGTGAAGACACCTCAGGCTGTTTCGTGTGCCGACACCAATTCAAGCCCGCATCGCTCAATCGCACTCAGCCTTGCACGGAAAGACACAGAGCACTTGCTGTGCGCACTCTCGCACCAGACGCAGCCTACAGTGCAATGAGCCCCTGAGCCTCGCAATGTGATGAGAGAGGCGAGCACAACTGCTCAAGCTTAGCGGGAGAAGTAGGGGCCCAGGCCCTTCACTCCTAGCCCGGGGATGCCCCATGGCTTGGCATCCCCCTCTGGGTCGCAGTGCTCAGCGGGAGCGTACACCACCTGTGTGTGCGTATGTGTGCGTGTGTGCGTGTTTGAGTGCGTTTGTGTATGCGCGTGCATGTGTGTGTGCAGGTTGGCACGCCCATTATACAGTGCAAGTAATTCCTTATATTCCTTATATTGCACCAAAGACACACCCCTGTCTGGCAATGCGCGTAGACCATGAGGTATTGAAGGCAGCTGCAACTCGTTACACAGAGTCCGAGTGCAGGCACATTGCGCCAAAAACGCACCACTGTCCGGCTAGGCGCGTACACCATCATATCGTGAGGGCGCCCGTCGTGGTTGCTTGATCCAGTGGGGAAGGTAACGTCCGAATTCTTGGTGACGTTGGCGTAGCCGCCAAACTCAGGCTCGTCGCTGGACAGGACCACCTGCATGTGTGTGTGTGTGTGTGTATGTGTGTGTGTGCGCGTTTGTGTGCGTGTGTGTATGTGTGTAATTGTGTGCGTGTGCGCCAGTGTGTGTGCGTGTGCATAAGCATGCGTGCGTGTGTTGGAAGGGTCCAAGTGCAGCTGAGCAGCTTGAGGTAGACAAGGAAAAACACAAAAAGCCCATTCGTACGCAAGGTGCAAGAGGGATAAAAATATTTAAGCCCGCGGCATTTCACCTAACATACACACACACACACACACACACACACACACACACACACGCACGCACACACG
>Ga0307942_1001446_pt1:2500-18946 | contig 18946 bp, 27 predicted proteins | sample OrgLakmetagen175_FD_201846 | JGI IMG/M metagenome (GOLD analysis project Ga0307942, IMG submission 201846) | Saline water microbial communities from Organic Lake, Antarctica - #175 | ecosystem: Environmental > Aquatic > Non-marine Saline and Alkaline > Saline | place: Antarctica... | reverse complement strand
TCCTATACGTAGGGTTGGCCAGGACAATATATGTACATACATGTGGTATATATATGGTTTATTTACGGTGATATTGGCAGGGAAATCACCAAACATACGGTCATGTCCGGTGTATATCTACTGTTCTGGCCCACCCTACCAATACGTGCTCTTGTTCAAGTAAGTGTATAATCGAACAGCGATTTTAACAAAAAAATGTTTGTGGAGGTGTTTGCTTGGATTGCAGTTCTGATAGTGGGTGATGCTGATTAGAAGGGTGGTGTCCCGTAAATGTTTCTGTTTGAGAAGGTATTTGCTCAAATTGCGGTTCTGATAGTGGGTGATGCTGATTAGAAGGGTGGTGTCCCGTAAATGTTTCTGTTTGAGAAGGTATTTGCTCGAATTGCGGTTCTGATAGTGGGTGATGCTGATATATCTGAGAAAAGCTGTTTTGGTAAATGCTGTGAATGCTGTATGTGTGTCAACGGGCGCTGTGTGTGTGTGTGTGCGCGTGTGCGTGTGTGTGAACAGGCGCTATTAATGGTGTCAACAGGCGCCATGTGTGTGCGTGTTCTGGATAATTAGGCTGTGTGTGCTTCGACAGGCACTGCGTGTGTTTGTGTGTGTATGTGTGTATGTGTGTATGTGTGTATGTGTGTATGTGAAGAGGCGCTGTTGGCACTGTGTGGCTGCCTGGACAAATTGACACTAGGAAGTTGAGCGGCAGCAGGGATAGGATTTAGGGGGAGGGTAAGTGTGAGAGTGGTGCACCCACATGCACGCACACACACACACACACACACAACACGCACAAACATACACAAACACACACACACACAAAAACACGCATTTTAAAATACAAAAACACATGCCCATACACTCACTCATAGGAGTGGCAAGATCATTGAGGAGCATGTGCGATTGGGCCTGGAGGACGGCATGGGCACAAACCGCATCCTTCATTGGTGTGGGGCTCAACTACAGGTGGGTTTCAAGATATGGCCCCCTTGATGTGCGCACACACATAGGCACATCCGTGCGTACACACACACACATCCGTGCGTACACACACACGCACACACACACACAAAAACAACACAGGCCCCACACCGTGCCGTGCGTGAGCTCGGCTTCCTGCCAGACAACGCAGGCGTGTTCATCAGCCGCTGGCACCACGGCTCCCCCGCCCATCGATACGGGCTCTACGCATTGCACTGGTGAGCTGCACAGGTGCAGGGCTGCTGCTGTGTGAATGCTGCTGCTGTGCAGCAAATGCAAATGCTGTGCAAAGTGAAACGCTGCTGCTGTGTGAATGCTGCTGCTGTGCAGCGAATGCAATTGCTGTGCTAAGGGAAACGCTGCTGCTGTGCGACACTGCATTGGTGAGCTGCTCGGGTGCACGGCGTGCTGCTGTGTGAATGCTGCTGCTGTGCAGCAAATGCAAATGCTGTGCGAAGAGAAATGCTGCTGCTGTGTGTATGCTGCTGCTGTGCAGCAAATGCTGTGCGAAGAGAATCGCTGCTGTGCTATGGGCTGTGCAAATGCAAACGCTGCTGTGCTGATGGAGATGGTGTCCACTATGATCTGGTTCACTATACCTAGGGCTGGCCAGAACCGTATATCTGCACCGCATATGACCGTATGTATGGTGATTTCCCTGCTAAAATTACCGTATGTACACCGTATATACCCAGAGGGGGTAAACTGAGGCCCAAAATGCGCAAGTTTTTATATGCTCTTTGGCTTATACGCCCCACAAATGGCAAGATCCAAAATTTACATAATATGAATCTGTCCATAGATGTAAAATTTGGAGCTTGCCAGTTGTGGGGCGTGTGCTTAATTTGCTCTGGCGTGCAGGCCATTTCTATCACAAATTATTTATACCAAACCACCCACTGCACCAATCTAGAATATTTTTAATGGTATATAAAGTCTTATTAGAAAAGGATATCATTGCAACAAAAATGAAAGAAAACGGCTGAGTGGTTGGTGTTTTATGAGGATTTGAGCCATTTTCCCATGAAAACCACCACATTAGGGTTTACATGCACCATGTGTGCTTGATCCAGTCTATCTCAGCGCGCAAAGTGACCCACATAGGGCACGTGCTCAGGTAGCTCTCAATGCCAGCTACACTTTAGTACTGAAATGGTGTCGGTCGGATGAAGTGGCTGTGAGTGGCTGCCTTCTGAATGCCAAAATGCGCATTTTCAGGCATTACCTCCGTTAGCCCCCTCTGGTACATACCTAAAAATGTATGGCTCTTGCCAACCCAAACTATACCCTATACCCGCACTGCACTGTGCTGAGGGCTGTGTGTATGCAAATGCTGCTGTGCTGATGGAGATGGTGTCTGCTATGATCTGGTTCCCTGTACCCTATACCCGCACTGCACTGTGCTGCTGTGCTGATGCGAATGCCGTGTGCTGAGGGCTGTGTGTATGCAATTGCTGCCGTGCTGATGGAGATGGTGTCTGCTATGAATTGGTTCACTGTACCCTATACCTGCACTGCACTGGCAAGCTGCACAGTTGCACGTGCTGCTGTGCTAATGCGAATGCCGTGTGCTGAGGGCTGTGTATGCAATTGCTGCTGTGCTGATGGAGATGGTGTCTTCTATGATTTGGTTCACTGTACCCTACACCCGCACTGCACTGTGCTGCTGTGCTGATGCGAATGCCGTGTGCTGAAGGCTGTGTGTATGCAAATGCTGCTGTGCTGATGGAGATGGTGTCTGCTATGATCTGGTTCACCATACCTGCACTGCACTGGCAAGCTGCACAGTTGCACGTGCTGCTGTGCTGATGCGAACGCTGTGTGCCGAGGGCTGTGTGTATGCAAATGCTGCTGTGCTGATGGGGATGACGTCCGCTATGATCCGGTTTATCATACCCGCACTGCACTGGCAAGCTGCACAGTTGCACGTGCTGCTGTGCTGATGCAATTGCTGTGTGCCGAGGGCTGTGCAAATGCAAATGCTGCTGTGCTGATGGGGATGGTGTCCGCTATGATCCGGTTTAACATACCCGCACTGCACTGGCAAGCTGCACAGTTGCACGTGCTGCTGTGCTGATGCGAACGCTGTGTGCCGAGGGCTGTGTGTATGCAAATGCTGCCGTGCTATGGGCAGTGCAAATGCAAATTCTGATGTGCTGATGATGCGAATGCTGTGTATACTGTAAGACTCTCCACGGCCGTGTTTTGCGTCGACGTGCGAGACGTGTATACTGGCTTAAGACACACACACACACACACACACACACACACACACACACACACACACACACACAGGATCCTGGAGGTCAATGGCAAGCCGACGCCAAACCTGGATGCATTCCTTGAGGTGCGTGTGTGTGTGTGCATGTGTGTGAGGACAGTTTGTGTGTTTGTGTGTATGGTGATGTTATGTGAGTGAGTTAGCGTGCATGTACATGTGTGTTAACATGTGCGTATGCGTGAGTGTGTACATATGTGACGCGCACAAAAAGTAGTTTCTAGATGCAATCAACGAGGTTGAACGCAAAGGTAAGCTGGCTGCAATTGACGAGTGTGTATGTGTGTGTGTGTGTGCATATGCATGTGTGTGTGCGTGTGTATATGCATGTGTATGTGTGTGTGCTGTTTGAGGCCCATATTGGGCATTAGTTAATGTGCTGATTTGCTACGATGCCTGTGTGTGGCTATATACTTTAAAGCTTCGCAAATTGGCACACACTATTTCATTGGCGCCGGAGGTGCACATTTCTAAGTGCCTTACGGCATCAGCATCTGTGACAATGGGCTTCTGCAGTAAAAAGCAAGGGTTAGGGTTTAGGCTAAGGCTAGGGTAAAGGTTAGGTCTTTAAAAAGCATACTAGGAGTGTTAAGTTACGGTAGGCGCCTCAGTCAAAAGTTTCAGTAGGCGCCTCAGTAAACAGTTGCAGTAGGCGCCTCAGTAAAACCTTACTGTAGGCGCCTCAAATGTTACAGTATGCGTCTCAGTCAAAAGTTACAATAAGGGGCCTCAGTAATAAGTTGCTGTAGGCACCTTAACAAAAAGTTATGTTAGGTGCCTCAGTAAAAGGTTACCATAGGCGCCTCAGTAAAAAGGCAACCTCTCAGAAATAGATTAGGAGTGTTGATGTGCAGAAGAAATGAACTGCCGCACGCGTTTCTGTGCAGGTGGTGCGGCGCATCGCACACGGGGAGTTTGTGCGCGTGAAGCTGATGCATCTGCAGAAGAAATGAACTGCCGCACGCGTTTCTGTGCAGGTGGTGCGGCGCATCGCACACGGGGAGTTTGTGCGCGTGAAGCTGATGCATCTGCAGAAGAAGTAAACTGCCGCACGCGTTTCTTTGCAGGTGGTGCGGCGCATCGCACACGGGGAGTTTGTGCGCGTGAAGCTGATGCATCTGCAGAAGAAGTGAACTGCAGCACGCGTTTCTTTGCAGGTGGTGCGGCGCATCGCACACGGGGAGTTTGTGCGCGTGAAGCTGATGCATCTGCAGAAGAAGTAAACTGCTGCACGCGTTTCTTTGCAGGTGGAGCGGCGCATCGCACACGGGGAGTTTGTGCGCGTGAAGCTGATGCATCTGCAGAAGAAATGAACTGCCGCACGCGTTTCTGTGCAGGTGGTGCGGCGCATCGCACACGGAAAGTTTGTGCGCGTGAAGCTGATGCATCTTCAGAAGAAGTGAACTGCCGCACGCGTTTCTTTGCAGGTGGTGCGGCGCATCGCACACGGGGAGTTTGTGCGCGTGAAGCTGATGCATCTTCAGAAGAAGTGAACTGCTGCACGCGTTTCTTTGCAGGTGGTGCGGCGCATCGCACACGGGGAGTTTGTGCGCGTGAAGCTGATGCATTTGGAAACAACGCAGCCCCGAGTGCTGTCCCTTAAGATGGATCTGAATTACTGGTGAGTGGGGTTGGCCAGAATTGTATATATGGTGTATATCATTTACAGTATATTTGGTGTACATCATATACAGTATATATGTGTATATCATATACAGTATATGCGATCTTTTTGGCAGGGAAATCACCAAATATACAGTGTGTACATGTACGGTACTGGCCAACTCTGTCGGAGAGCCTGTTTTGTTTCTTTTTCCTCTGACCTGCAGTCGTTCTCTTAGCACTGGCAGTGGCCGTTGGCTATACTGGAAAGCCTTTGTTTGCGTGTTCTCTTAGTTATGGAGGTGACCGTTAGCTACACTGGCAAATCTTTGTTTGCGTGTTCTTTTAGTTATGGAGGTGGCCGTTAGCTTCACTAGCAAATCTGTATTTGCATGTTCTCTGACCTGCAGTCGTTCTCTTAGCACTGGCAGTGGCCGTTGGCTATACTGGAACGCCTTTATTTGCGTGTTCTCTTAGTAATGGAGGTGGCCGTTAGCTACACTGGCAAATCTTTATTTGGGTGTTCTCTTTGTACTGTACTGGCGGTGCCCCTCATTTAATGGCAAGCCGTCGATTGTGTGGCGTAAGGCGCTTGCTTGATGCTCTCTATCTAATAGCAGTCTGTACACTTAGCTGTGTGTGTGCGTTTGGGGGTTATTGATTCTCCGAAAACTTGTTAAACCATCCAGGGCATACACACACAAACACACACACACATAAACACATACACGCACATAAACACATCCAATTACACACATAAGACACACGTAGACACAAACGCATATTAGCACACACACACACACACTTTCATAGACACACACACACACACATACACTCACAGGCCCACATGGGAGCTCCGTCTTGACCCTGCCACATGCTCCTGGAACCGCATCACCATCAGCAGTCAGCAGGCACACTAATTTATCTGCTGATTTATGTGTGTGTGCTAATTCATGTGTGTGTTGATTTGTTTATGTGTGTGTGTGCAGCATGAGCCTGTGTACATAGCTCACCTGTGTGTATGTGTGTTGCTGAGACAGTGTGCGCATCCACAGTGTGTGTCACGGCCCTACACAGTGTGTCTATCGTGTGTCACGGTACAAAGTGTGTCTATTGTGTGTCACGGTACAACGTGTGTCACGGCCCTACACAGTATGTCTATCGTGTGTCACGGCCCTAGTGTACACATTCCAATCGTGTAAGAGCCTGTGTGCATCACAATTACACACTGCTGGAGTGATGTGCATCACTGGTGTGTCTGTGTGTGCGTGCGTATGTGCATCACAATTATACACTGGTGTGTTTGTGTGTGCGTGCGTGTTCATGTCTGAGGGGGAGCGTGCGTCAAGGAATGTGAACATGGCGTGTCTGTGTAATCCTACTTGTTGTGCTTTTGTGCGAGAGAGAGAGAGAGAGAGAGAGAGAGAGAGAGAGAGAGAGAGAGAGAGAGAGCAGCGAAGCAAGCAAGCAAGCTTTCATTTCTTTAGCTTCAGCAAGAAAAAAACGGCAGCAGAGAAATCAGAGTGATGGCCTTATTTTCTGTGTGTGTGTGAATGTATGCGTGTGTGTCAGGGTTGTGGCCTTATTTTGTGTGTGTGTGTGAATGTATGCGTGTGTGTCAGGGTTGTGGCCTTATTTTGTGTGTGTGTGTGTGAATGTATGCGTGTGTGTCAGGGTTGTGGCCTTATATTGTGTGTGTGTGATCCATGCTATTTCAAAGGATTGTGCTTGTCTGTGCTATTGGCTTTCTCGCAGGCTTTGCCATTTTCGAAAAACGTCCTCTCTACCCAGAATAGAGTGCCGCAAGGCATGCTTGCTTACTTAAGGGAACCCTTGACTTGGATGTAGTATGTATGTGTGTATCGTGACCATTTTTATATTTAATCGTGAGCCATTTCCTTCACTCCCGCTGTTTAAAGTGCTTCGTGGTGAAAGTGTATTTATTTGATGATATGTGATTTATGTGATCTGAATAGCAGATTTGGTAATCAGAGGGAAGAAGGAAGAAACAACATGCCCTCAAATGCAGTGCTTTGATTTGGCACAAGTCTACATTGTCATCTTTTGCGTTACTTCTCATTTCTAATGTGGCCCTTGAGTTATGCCATTAACGACTCGGGGTTACAATAGATGCAAGAAGTGGCCTACAGACAATATGATGGCTGATCAGTTGCTGGCTTAGTCTCACAATAAGTCAAGAAGAAAAGAAATAATATATGCAGGCCAGGCAGTGAAAAACCGCGTCAGGCACTGTGCAGGCAGTGAAAAACCGCGCCAGACATACAAAACAAATATCAGTCACCACAATAAAGTAGGAAACACAGCACACATCAGATTAAGAATTACATGGGCGGACCGTCACAATCAAGTAGGAAACTCAGCACATCAGCTTGTAAGGTTTACAAGGTTTACAAAAAGCACATCAGCTTATGTGCATGACTCCTGGAGCAGTTGTCGCAAGCATTGCAGGTGCATGCCAAAGTGCGCGTGCGTGCGCAGGAGAGGCGTGTGCATCAGAGGGTGCACTCTGTGCGTGCTCTTCAAAAGAGAAGCAGCTGTGCACGATGTATCCTTTGTGACCTGGCAGTCTGTATGTAAACAAGCTCTTCGCTTCCTGGGGGAACCTGTCGTTCTGGCACACACGCGCAGCCAACACTCCATGCAGACAAAACACTGTCACTACTCCACGCACAAGCAGACTCCACTGGCATGCACCTCCGAGGCTAAGGGATATCACTGTCTATCTTTGTAGCTGAGAAGGAGGGCTGATGCTTGCTCGTGGCCTCTTTGAACATCCTTACAGCCTTTTTGTAACTGGACCTCTCCTTTTCCTCAGATCATCTAACAGACATAACAGAGGTATAACAGACTCTCCAAACTATATTAGGCTTTCGAGGTAGCCTTGGGCAAAAAAGAAAAACAAAAAGAACGCAGATAGCATAAACACTACCGGCATGGATTAGGAAAGGATGTTGTTCTGTGTTCTACACACCCAATGGATGCAGCGACACAACATCCTACCTGGAGAATAAAATAAGAGGAGCTTTTCAGTGGGGAGGATCTGGTGGTTCGGAGGCAGAAGCCCGCACACCACCAGGAGTATTGCTGTCAGATCAAAATATCGTCACTGCAAAGTATAAGAAACTGCTCTGTCACACGAATCGTCGCTGCCACTGAATGGGCGTGACAGTGCACATAGTGGCGTCCTTTTCTTTCTGCTCATAACCTCGTGCTGCGCACACGGTCTGGTGCTCCAAAAGTTCTGCCTCGTCTGTAGAAGGGGGTGCAGCGGTGGATGGTGAGGTTCTAAGCACTGGTGCAGGGAGTGCAGCAGTGGGATTTGAGGATCCAGGAGCTGCCGGTGCCTGCTTGACTTTCTTTGCAGGCAGGGGGTTCCTGTTAAGTGTGCGGTACATTGAGAAATGCTATTGTTGTTGTTGGCGTATTATATAGGTCAAGGGTAGATAGCAAACTTCCTACTATGAGGTTGAAACGGCTGAAAGTTGATAAAAAAGGGAGCAAGAGAGGCAGGCTGGAGGAGAATGAAAGAAAGTATGGGGGGCAACCAGGTTAATGAGATGAAGGGCAAAATGTATACGAGAAGGTCAAGCACGGGAATGAAAGAAGGACGCAATTCATTTCTCCCAGCAGCCTCTGTGCGTAGAGCGGAGCATGGATGAGTTCATCGGCGGATGAGGTCTTCATTGGACATGTTACCTCAATGTGAATTATAAAGTGGATGTATGCCTGGGGCTTGTGATGGTTAAAAAGGGGGCTATGTGTTTGGTGCTGTGAGATTTCCCTACCTCGTGGTCACCCAGGATAATTATCAGGGCATCCCAGTTAATGCTGTGCGATTTCCCTACCTCGTGGTCACCCAGGATAATTTAAAGGGCATCCCAGTTGGTGCTGTGCGATTTCCCTACCTAGTGGTCACCCAGGATAATTATAAGGGCATCCCAGTTAATGCTGTGCGATTTCCCTACTCTGTGGTCACCCAGGATAATTATAAAAGCATCCCAGTTGGTGCTGTGCGATTTCCCTACCTAGTGGTCAACCAGGATAATTATCAGGGCATCCCAGTTAATGCTGTGCGATTTCCCTACCTCGTGGTCAACCAGGATAATTATCAGGGCATCCCAGTTGGTGCTGTGCGATTTCCCTACTCTGTGGTCACCCAGGATAATTATAAAAGCATCCCAGTTGGTGCTGTGCGATTTCCCTACCTAGTGGTCACCCAGGATAATTATCAGGGCATCCCAGTTAATGCTGTGCGATTTCCCTACCTCGTGGTCAACCAGGATAATTATCAGGGCATCCCAGTTGGTGCTGTGCAATTTCCCTACCTAGTGGTCAACCAGGATAATTATCAAAACATCCCAGTTGGTGCTGTGTGATTTCTCTACCTCGTGGTCACCCAGGATAATTATAAAAGCATCCCAGTTGGTGCTGTGTGATTTCCCTACCTAGTGGTCAACCAGGATAATTATAAAAGCATCCCAGTTGGTGCTGTGTGATTTCCCTACCTAGTGGTCAACCAGGATAATTATAAGGGCATCCCAGTTGGTGCTGTGCGATTTCCCTACTCTGTGGTCACCCAGGATAATTATAAGGGCATCCCAGTTGGTGGTTGCAAGTGTTGTTGTCGGCTGCAGCTGGATGTCTTGCAGCTCTGCTTCCATGTCCTCTAGGTCCGCCTCCGGGACGGCTTGTGCTGTGAGCGGGGCGAGGGTCGCACAGCCTTAAGCTTTTATATGGTGTAGCTGTGCGATGGTTCTTACGGTACTACGCCCTGGTTGTTACGTGGATATATGTATCGCACAAAGTACTGAAATGGCATCTGTTAGATTACCTTTTAGACTACGAATCACAGGTGGCCTTGTAGTGACCCTCGCTAGATATAGATAGGGCTGTGTGCACTGATGCATAGTGTTACAGCTTTTGGAACCCGACGAGAGCCTCTTTTTTTGGTCGTGCGTTTGGGTTGTCCCCTGAGTTGAGGATGGGCACGCCATAGATGCCCCTCCAGTGAGCACACACAGTTGGGATGTGCAGCTAGAATTCCCACAGGTATAAGTGACAGAGTTTAGCCTCCTCGATCAGACTCCTCGCTCGTAAAAGTGACGGGGTTAAGCCTGCTCAATCTGAATTCTAACTCGTAAAAGTGACATGGTTTGCACGATTAAGGCCACAGGTTTTGTCCCAATGCCGATCGTAATACTCCAAGCAAAGCCTGTGCAAGGGTAACACACGAGTTGTCAGGGCAACACACAGTTGGGATGTGCAGCTGGATATTCCCGCAGCTAATGTTGCCGTCCATGAGAGAAATCTCACTTGGGTTGTGCAGCTGGAAATTCCCGCAGCTAAGGTTGCCGTCCATGAGGTCAAACCAGCAAATCCTATTGGGTCAAACCAGGAAACCGCACAGGGTAAAACCAGCAAACCTCATGGGGGGTAACCAGCAAAATGACGGCGTCATCAGCCATGCTGCCGGCGTTAAGGTCCCATCCGGGGTTTGCATATATCATATATGTGTATGCCGGTTACTTATGTGTCTTTGTTCTTTGGTACCGTCGAGTGGGGTTTTCTGGGTTGCAACCCAGTGTATGAAAGGGGACAGACAGGCGTTGTCAAGGTGAGCCTCTCTTTATTGATGATGAGATGTAGTTTGTCTTGTTGGGTGTTGATTGTTTGCCTTGTGAATTATAACTTTCAGGCAGTGATTGGCGTGCGGGAGGTGTTGCCAGGCTACTATTAATAGAAAAACTGCGGGCACGGGCTCAAGATCCGGCTACCTGTTTCCTGTTTCCTTACACCTGTGTCCTTACAAGTAGCCTCCCACAATGGGTATCCCCTCCCACTTGAAGTTCTGTTTTGCTACCTCATTTAAACACCTGTTTCCTTGCACTTTTAATAATCAATTGACTACACATTGTGAGCATTCTATTAGGGGGGATCCTTTAAGAGACCCTGCACCGTGTAAGGTCTCTGGTTCTATTTATTTGCCTAGACATATTAACGTGTAACACGATGAGATTGAGAATGTCTGAGTGAACGGTCCCACCTCTGGGAAGGGACACCAGTGTAGCAGCCACCAAAGATGAGTAGCACTCGCAGAGAGAGACACACACACACAAGTATGAGCAGAGAGCGCACAGGCGTGGATATACGGAATTTGTAAAAGCATTAAAGACCACAGCAATGCAAAGCACTCACTCCTCTGACGGTGTTAACACCTTAAAGGCCTTTCCTGGTCCGAAGGCTTGCCCAATTAGCTGTTGTGCTGAGTCTTAGACTTTGCAGTGACGGTGGTTTGATCTGACAAGTGGCTGCATTTGTGTGAGAGCGACGCAGAAGAGATGCGTGCCTCCACCTAGATCCTCTGAATGGGGCACTCATCATTGGTATGGTCGCACGGTGTTTTGATCTGACAAGTGGCTGCATTTGTGTTAAAGCGACGCAGAAGAGATGCGTGCCTCCACCTCTGAATGGGGCACTCATCATTGGTATGGTCGCAATGGCTCCTGGCTTTTGCGTGAGTATCTGCTACACATCAAAGTTGTCTCCTCCCCCCCCAAAAAAGTTGCGCATCAAACGGACAATGCATGACCAGCTGTAGGGGTAGAAGTGCACCTTCAAGATGTGCATAAGACCTCCGGCGTTGTCGGCGTTGCTGGTAAGGAGCTATAATAGGGGTAGTGCACCTTCAAGTTGCATACCAATATATCAACCTAATTATTAGGGCTTACGGCAAGCCCTCCCTGTAACCCCATATGGGCCCATAAAGGGCTCATGAGGGCAGGTGGTGTGCTCAAAAGGTGTTGGTAAGGTGTCAAGGGCACCATGGTAAGGTGTTAAGGGCAGCGTGCAGTTGGCGTGCTCATAAGGGCTGATCAGGGCGTAAGGTGTTAAGGTGTGAAGGGCACCATGGTAGGGTGTTAAGGGCAGCGTGCAGGTGGTGTGCTCATAAGGGCTGATCAGGGTCTGATCAGGGCTGTGTGTGTATGTGTGTGTGCGTGTGTGTGTGTGTGTGTGTGTGTGTGTGTCCTGATCAGGGCTGCCTGCCAGGACTTCCCTGGGTTGTCTCGTCCAGTTTGTTGTGCTCCCAGGTATATGCACTAGAGAATTCGTTAGATTTCAGCGCCATTGCCTGGATGTTTAAGCATGCACTTCCATGTCCTGTATGCCCGGTTTGCGTGCTTTTATTCCAAGTGGAAAAGTGGGTGGTGATGGAAACAAGCATAAGCAGCCAGGCTTGGAGGCACAACAATGCATACAAAGAAGGCCAACTGCGCGTATAGCCAGGCCTGGAGGCACATCAATGCACACAAAGAAGGTCACATGCGCGTAAAGCCAGGCCTGGAGGCACATCAATGCACACAAAGAGGGTCACCTGCGCATATAACCAGGCCTGACGGCACATCAATGCGCACAAAGAAGGTCACCTGCGCATATAGCCAGGCCTGGAGGCAGGTGCACCGAGTCACTTTGTCGTGTTTTATTCATTCGTGAGGCCTGCCTGGCGGTTACACTGACCGCATCATTCTGTACGGCGATTTCTCGATTTCTCATCACAACAGCACAAATTGGGGGTAAGTGCAGGTGAGGGCGATTCTGGATACATTATCATCGGGCTTATTGTGTGCAGATGCACATAGTGTTACGTCGGGAAAAGGGATTGGCTGTCGATTTTCTATCTGTAGTACTGGGTACATATACATATGCCACACGTAACAGAGGACACATCTGTTGGGTTGGTCAGAGCCATATATATACGGTGTATATACAGTGTTCTTGGAAGGGAAACCACTAAATATTCGGTCATGTACGTATACGGTGCAAGTTATGTGGTTATGGCCAACCCTACACATCTGTCAGTATGACTGTGTGTGTGTGTACGTGTGTGTGTGTGTGTGTGCGTGTATGTGTGTGTGTGTGTGCTTGTGTGTGTGTCCATGTTTAAGATCTCAGATCCGGAGGAGCAAGCCGGAAGACGCAAATTCCACTCAATTGCCTCCTGGTATCAAGCATTTGCATTTCTTTCTAGGATTCCAGTAATAATTGACAAATTAAAGGTCTTCAGATGCGGGCATCTCGGAGGCTCCCCTTGTTTGGTAGAGCGCAATCAATTGTGCAACATCATGATACCAGCATCCAGCCATTAAGGTGAAAATTATCCCTAGGCACATATAAATTTAAACAAGATGTGCTCTAATATAAGCTGCTCGACTTATGCATGGTCAATGGCATCGTAAAGAAATGGTTGATCGGAAATCAGGCTTAAATTGACGACGGACTACATTGCTGATTGAGGACCAAACTTTGGAGGCTGGAGCCTGCTGCTCACGCACCACCACCGATCGTGGTCGCTGTTTGACAGGTCTTGTGTAAGGCCAGAATAAAATCGATCAGGACTGTCTTCACACAAGGGAGAGTACACATCTCTGAAATTGCTCGCCGATCAGGATGGAGTTCGCCGATTAGGATGGAGGCGGAGACTACGTACGTACCCACACACCAGGAAATCCCCACGCTAAGCAGTTGCATCCAGACTCATTTTAGCAGCAGATTCAGGTTTTATTGTTTGTCTCTGACCGCAAACGTGCAAGCTTGCAGCTTGTAAATATTCGTGCCTTTCGTTACCTCGTACTTTGCATGTTACTACTTTTTTTATCCTTTTTCATGTGGGATTTGTTTGGAGATTTCTGCCTGTTCCCCTTGCGTGCCATAGGTCTGTGGGGACCTGCTGCAACCATAAATCGACCGGAATTCCTGCGTACGTGATATAATGGTATGTTAAGAAAATCCTGGTTATTTATATGAAAATACTGCCGTGAAAATTTGGTCCATCTATAAGGAGCATCCTTCATGGCGCTAACGACTGACTAGCTCCGTCATGTAAGAAAACATATTATTAATTTACGAGTAAATCACGAGGCTGACTGCATGTCCAGGACGAAAGCTACGTCACTGGTCCGCCGCGCATGTCTACCAAGTAGGTGCGTGCGTATAGTAACTGTTGAAAAAGGGAGGAAGGGGAGGGGGATCTGCGCGTGTGGATCATGCAGTTGGTTGACATGCTTGCATCAACAACCAACTTTTTGGAATGCATAAATTTTTGTTTCTGAATCACCCTATCACCCTCTCAGCATCAATCGTTAAAGAGAGCCTCAAGCAAAGGTCTCCTCTAGAAATAGTGTCTCCATCTTAACATCAGAACCCCAACCTCGTATGTTGGACAGTGCTTGGCACTAGCCCCTTTCATTCTGGGCTTACTTGCTGGCTTGGGCTAGCACAACCGCAACAGGTCTGACATGAAGCGTGGAAATGACTTCTCCCAGCAGCCTCCCAGCAAACGCCCGGCCACAGCGCCAAGGATCCCTGCCACAATGCCTGCTGGAGGCAAGCTGACCACCCAAGATGCCCTCAGCTACTTGCGGGAGGTAAGTCAGCAGTGTGCTCTGTGTGCTGTGGGCAGGTTTGGGGCCCCGACGCTTGATCAGCCCTGGGTAGCCCTGCACCTGTACTGCTATTGAACTCATCTCTGGGGTGTGGGGGTTGTGCGGGTGAGCTGTGGGCACGGCCTCCTGACCGCGGTATCAGGAGAGGCTGACTCCCGCGCGCACGCGTCATTCCTGCATACCTGCTTTGCTGCATTTCCTTCTTGGGTATTCTTAAAGCACGGAGGGGAACTCAGACCCACCTGTTTGCACACCCACTTTTTCAGACCTGTCTGCTCACCCAGCTGCTCCCACAACGGTTTTTCACACCGCACGCCACATCAACTGCCTCTCCACCTCTTTGAAGGTCCTGATATAACATTGCGTCCTCTCGCAATCCACGCGAGTGTGTGTCGAGCACTTAATGTGATGTCGCATGTCTGAACACCTTGCGTGCCTTGGGGCATTCACTCAGGGCGCTGTTGTAAAGCTCACAGCAGCAGCCCGAAATTGTTCGACGAATTGTTGTGGCCCGACTTGGGGGCTCCGTCGAAAACCCTCACTGCAAGCTGGGTGGACCTTTTTGCCACCTCTGACGTTGCCTGCTGTACCCTCACAGGTCAAGATCCGGTTTGCTGACAGGAAGGAGGTGTATGACACCTTCCTGGAGATCATGAAGGAGTTCAAGGCGCAGAGGTGGGTGGTCTGGCGGACAAGGGCTTGAACGCGTGCCATTCCACTGCACACCAGATAGAGCCAAGTTTGCCTGAGCCACGCAAAGCACATATACCAGCTTTCCTCCTGTGTTGGTGTGTATGATAAAGGGTCCTTGCATGGTCATGTGAGGAACACTCATCCGCGCCTCCTGGCGTTTGCATGCACGCTCCCCACAGGATTGACACCTCCGGCGTCATCGTGCGTGTGAAGCAGCTGTTCAAGGGTCACAGGGAACTCATCTTGGGCTTTAACACCTTCTTGCCGCGGGTGAGTGACGTAGCAGGAACATCAGGAACATCACGCACGTGGGTGGCGTGGGTTCGTGAGAGAGAGAGTTGACCAAAGTCTTCGTGAGCCACTTTGCCTGGCAAGAATGGTATGCAGTGAGTGCACTTGCAAAATGCACACGTGTGTGCATTGTGTGTAAGTGTGCATTGCATGTGTTTTGTTTTGGTGTGTGTGTGTGTGTGTGTTTGTAAATGTTTTCGCGTGTGTGTGCCTGTAGCTTGCTTCTCCTCTTGGAGCACCTCCTTTTGCCCTGCAATCGTTGCAATTCCTTGCGGACTAACGTCCTGACTTCACAGAAACCAACGCTCCAATCGTCCCCACCCCCCCCTGCGCAGGGTTACGAGATTGAGCTAGCTCGTGTCAGTGATGATGAGGAGGAAGAGGAGGAGGAGGTGCGTTTTCGCAGTGTGGTTAAGACACACCATTAAGCGCGTGATGACGACGAGGAAAAGGAGGAGGTGGTTCGTTTAGCAGTGTGGTTGAGACATACCACACTAAGCTCGTGTACAGCATGAGGCACTTATTGAGCGTGCGTAGCATGTGCAGTATAAGATCTATGCAAATCAATTCCGACTCACAACCTACACACACACATCCTCACTTGATCACACACACACACACATACACACTCACACACACACAAAAAAACACAAGGCACACACTCATTCAACTGTACTGGTCTCTCTCTTACCTCCACCAGGGCAAGCAGCCCGTGGAGTTTGACCAGGCCATCAACTATGTGAACAAGATCAAGACCCGCTTTTCCAACGATGAGCGCGTGTACAAGGCCTTCCTAGAAATCCTGAACATGTACCGTAAGGGCCAGAAAACCATCAGCAACGTGTACGAGGAGGTGGCCGTGCTCTTCCGGAGCCACCAGGTGCGCCATGCGCGTGTGTATTTTCGTGTATGTGCGTGCTGGTGTGTGCGTGTGTTTGAGTGTTTTTACAAAAAAACATCAGCAACGTATACGAAGAGGTGGCCGTGCTCTTCCAGAGCCACCAGGTGCGTCATGCACGCGTGTGTGTTCACGTTTATGTGTGTGTGTGTGTTGGTGTGTGCGTGTGTTTGAGTGTTTATACAAAATACCCATCAGCAACGTATACGAGGAGGTGGCCGTGCTCTTCCGGAGCCACCAGGTGC
>Ga0307942_1001445_pt1 | contig 18952 bp, 26 predicted proteins | sample OrgLakmetagen175_FD_201846 | JGI IMG/M metagenome (GOLD analysis project Ga0307942, IMG submission 201846) | Saline water microbial communities from Organic Lake, Antarctica - #175 | ecosystem: Environmental > Aquatic > Non-marine Saline and Alkaline > Saline | place: Antarctica: Organic Lake... | reverse complement strand
CCAAATTAGGGTTTGGGCAGTCAAGGTGGGCTTTGACCCCCGTCAAGTTGCGCACACTGTGACTTACATGGATATAAGCACATCCTCGTGCAGCTTACAATATCAGCTTTTATTTAAAGCCACAATGGTGTCAGTTGGCTGAGTGGGCAGTAAATGGCTGGATTCGGAGTGCAAAAAGGGCACATATTTGGACATTTCCCCAGTCAGCCCCCTCTGGTTAAATGTACATTAAAAGCAAGGTGCTTGGCATAAGGACGCACATACATACATGAACGTGCACATACAGTGACATCCGCACGTCTCACATACACACACACAGGGCTTGGCGGAGGTGTTGACTGTGTTGGGCCCTAACCACCTGGAGGCCATGATGCCAGACATCCTGGAGGGGGCTGTGTCTCGCTCCAGCCCTGCCATGCGTGAAGGACACTTGGTGCTCATGCATTACCTACCTATCACCATGGGCTCCCACTTCCAGCCCATGCTCCAGGTGTGTGGTGTAGGTGTAGCCATTGGATGTGTGTAGGTTTGGTAGCCATCAACATGTGCAGGTGTAGCCATTGAATATGGAGGTGCTCAGGCCATGCTTTGGGTGAGTGACGTCAGGTAGCTTGTTGCGTATGAAGCAAGACGCCTATTGCCCATCCTCCTAGTGTATGACGTAGGGCTAGCTGTATTGCCCATCCTCCTGGTGTATGACGTAGGGCTAGCTGTATTGCCCATCCTCCTAGTGTATGAAGCAAGACGCCCATTGCCCATCCTCCTAGTGTATGACGTAGGGCTAGCTGGTGCGACATGGAGGTGCGGCTGTTGTTTCCCTTGCTACGTACAGGCAAAGAGCACAGGTAGCTGAGGGTGTCTGAAGTGGTACAGGGGTTGGCCTTTTAGGGCCGGATGGTGTTTGCTGCTAGGGCTGAAGTAGGGTAAGGCAGGGTAAAGTAAGAAATGGTGGTTTAAGGTTAGGGTTAGGGACGCTGACCTTGATGGAGAAGAAGAAGAGTTATCGTTGGGGTGTAAGTTGGGCCTGGGCTTTTTGGAGTGCTTCTCATCTGAGCAGCTTTCCCACTCCCCACGGTTTTCTCACTCTCCATCCATCCTGCTTTTCCAACGGTCAACCCTCCAACACCTCCACACATTTTTTCTTTTCCTCAATCTGCTTTGCGCTGACCTTGATGATAGCTGCACGCTGCTCCCTCAATAATTTACTCCCCACAACCTCCTCATCCGTCCCCCACCCCCCCCTTCCCATGCTACCTCCCACTTTTTGATCCGTCTCTCTCCTCTGTAGTGGGCTCATTCTGGTCCCTTCCTTGCTATGATAATTCTCTGACAATGCCCTGGCGCCCACATTGTGTCTCTGTGTCTGTGCCTCTTGCAGCGCGTGCTGCCATCCATCCTGGACGGCTTAGCCGACGAGAGCGAGGGTGTGCGGGATGCTGCCCTCTCTGCAGGTGTGTGGTTTCTCGTGTGCCCCTGTAGATCGTGCAACTGCGTCTTGAACACCTGCATGTGACTTGTTCCTGAGTAATGGCTATTTCCTCGTAGTGCCGTGACTTCTGGCCTTACCATTTGTGCATGAGTTGGTTGTAAGACCCCCTGCCCTGCCAATCATAATGTTTACACCTTGAAATAGTATGGCTCTGGTTTACCTAATGCTCGCACAATAACTCTTTTCGGCTGATCTACTGCTCTATTTTCTCACGCCCTCGTTGTCTCCTCCCTCTAACACTCTGTAAGGCTGTATCTCAGCGAAGGCGCCGCCATTGCACAATGCCTATCACCGCATTAACATTTTTGTGCACCAGTACCCTCACTAATGCTAATTACGTTCTCCTTCCTCTTTCGCTCACCCTCCCCTTCCTCTTCTGATGTGCTAAGGCCGCATCTTGGTCGACCACTACGCACACACCTCATTGCCACTGCTGCTGCCCGCTGTGGAGAACGGGCTGCTCACCGACAACTGGCGCATCCGTCAGTCCTCGGTCAAGCTGCTGGGCAAGCTGCTGTTCAAGGTATTGGCTGTGTAGCTGCATGGGTGGGTGTGTGTGTGTGAGAGAGAGAGAGAGAGAGAGAGAGAGAGAGAGAGAGAGAGAGAGAGTGAGAGAGAGAGAGAGAGAGAGAGAGAGAGAGAGAGAGAGAGAGAGAGAGAGAGAGAGAGAGGGAGGGAGGGAGAGAGTGTGTGTGTAGGTGCAAGGGTGTTGCTGCTCTGTTTTGAATGTTATTCTTGTAGACACGAGTCTGTTGTGTGTTTGTATGGTCTGTGGGAGGCTGGTTTGAGCGTCATAAAGTAGCAACAACATTTGGATTATCTCCCAGCTTATCTATTTGACGCGCCCCAAGGCGACCCGATACCCGTGCTGCAAGCCATAACGCACGTACGTGAGCATGAGCGCAGAAATCGCACGTGCATATGAAGGATTCACACATGCACATGTAGTACTCTCACCCCTGCATCCCACTCCTGTTGCTGTGCAGGTTGCAGGTACCAGTGGAAACATCCAGCAAGACGGGGGCAGCGATGACGAGGTGAGGCCTTTGCTTGCGCTGCTGCACCTCAGTGTCTCTGCCATTGATCACACCTGTTCAGTCTTTGTTATGTAGCGCCCCCTATAGCAAAGCCACCTATCTGCAGCTGGCGATGCACGCTGGTTGTTAAGGTGATGCACGCTGGTACTGGTAGGAAAGAGCAACGCCTGACCAAAACAACACACGGTGCAGGGTGCCGCTGAGGAGGGTTACAACGAAGCCATCATCCAGGCTTTGGGCATGGACCGCCGCAATGAAGTGCTGGCCAGGCTATACATTTGCAGGTAAGCACGATATTAGGCTCCGTGGTAAGCCCTGCGTAACTTGTGTCATAGCAGCCGTCCAGCTGTCTAAAAAGACTCTGTGACAATCCCACCGGCAAAGAGTGATGATGCACTCGAATCACTCTTGCAGGTCCTGCCTATGTGTGCCTGCACAGATTCAGACAGTGCTCTTACGTGTGTCGCTGTCTTGCACCTGATTCAGAATACTCAGTGCTCTTACGTGTGTCGCTGTCTTGCACCTGATTCAGAATACTCAGTGCTCTTACGTGTGTCGCTGTCTTGCACCTGCAGTTGCTGAAGATTCAGAGTACTCAGTGCTCTTACGTGTGTCGCTGTCTTGCACCTGATTTAGAATACTCAGTGCTCTTGCGTGTGTCGCTGTCTTGCACCTGATTCAGAATATTCAGTGCTTACGTTTCGCTGTCTTGCACCTGCAGTTGCTGTATGGTGATTGGTGATAGTAAGGCAGCCTACCGTGTAGCAGTAGTTGCTATGTGCGTCATGCTGTGTGCTGGGCTGGTCTCAGCACTCATGCCGCAGGCGTTCATTCTGCCTCACAGGGCTGCCCATTTCACACGCACACATATATCGCGCACATACGTACACATACACAAACACACGCAGGTCTGATCCTCAGTACCCTGTGCGCAACGAGTCGTTGCATGTGTGGAAGAGTGTCGTGCACAACACGCCCAAGACGCTGGCCGCCATGATGAACAAGCTCATGGACCAGGTACTGCTTGCATGCTTCTACTCGACTTAACTGCAGCTGCTTCCTTGCTGTGAGAAAGCTTGGATGGAGAATTGCTTTAAAGCCGAGAGCTTCCGTGGAAGTTTCCTGCAAGACAAGCTATGTGTTGCCTGTCCGTGTATGAGCGTACGACACCTCATGCACGTTGCCCATCGGTGTTTGCCCGCCTTGGACTTTTCTGTCAATGCACGGCATCTCATGTCTCCACTTTGCATGCCTAAAGGCGCATTCACGCTCTCTCGTCCTTGATATTTCAATTCCACACTCTGCAATTTCTGCGAGTCCTTTCCTACTGCAACCATCCTTTTTACACTCACCTCTTCGTCGCAACCTCCTGTTGGCACAACTTTCTTTTCACAATAACCTGCACCTCGCCTTCCCCCAGCTCATTGAGTCCTTGGCAGTGGAGAGCGAGGACCGGTGCCTCATGGCCGGACGGTGCTTGGGAGAGCTGGTGAGCAATATCTGCTGCATGAAAGATAGCACTTGCAATGCTGGTGAGAACATGATGGTGTGTGTGTGTGTCAGATGCATCTTGGTGGTGAGCAAAATGTGTGAGGTCCAGTGCCTCACATGGTCAAAGTTTACTTGGGACAGCTGTCAAACGAGTATGTATGGCACCTTGTCAGATGAATAATTTGTGTTGAGAATTGAAGTCGCTGCAATTTGATCAAGATACGTGAATGAATCGCGAAAGTGTCAGCAAATCATAAATGGGTGGATTTTGAGGAAGATTGACCGCTGCATCATTTCGGTGCAATGAAGAGAAAGGGGGCCCAGACAAGTGGGTGTGTAGGTTGGCGAGGCAGAGCACTTTGAGCTTGCTTTGCACAAACGGAGCGAGCGCTGCCATATATGGTTCTAAGCAGACGTGTAATTGCAATGTAGTTGTGCCGTTCTGCGCTGTTAGGACGCGACTGCTTTGCAGGTCCATTGTGGTAAGTGCTGCTACTAGATTGTGCACGCTGAACGAGAAGCAGGGTGTATTCAAGCACCTGTTCGCTCAAAGCCTTGTAATGGGCTTGTGCTGTACTTTGCTGGGCAGTAACGTGAAATGTAACATGATGAAACGTGCAGTATCATGAAATGTAACATGATGTAACATGATGTACCATGGTAACGTTGTGCTGGGTAGTATTTGTCGTGCTATGAATAGGTCGTACCTAGTAAATCATGGTGTAACAGTGCAGCGTTGTGCTCAAAGAATGAAACACAATTTCCTGAGCAATTGTGTTTAGCGTGTCATGGTGTGTAATGCACACCTCTAGCTGCTGATTTTCTGCGCACACGTCTCACAGAGTATGCAATACTCGTTTGTGTGTGTGCTGCGAAGGTGCGCAAGCTGGGCGATCGTGTGCTGGGCCGCATCATCCCTATCCTCAAAAACGGCGTGGCTTCAGGCAGCACTATCACACGCAGGGGTGTGTGTGCCGGCATCAAAGAGGTGAGATATGGTGTGTGTGTGCTGTTTTATGCTGTATGCACGCAGGGGTGGGTGCCAGCACCATAAAGGTTAAAGTCATCAAGACGTGTGTCGATCGCTTTTGCTGCGCTTGTACGTAGTGCTGTGCCTCTGGCAGTCTCATGTCACGCATCAGCATGATGTGCATAAAAGGAGTTGTGTGCATAAGAATCTGGTTGTGAGCACAGGGAGCCAGTTGCCTGTGATGAAAGTCGTGTGCTTTTGCAATTTCCATTTGAAAGTGATGTGGCCTGTGGCCAGCATTATCTTCCTGAGGGATGCATATGCAGTCATCAAGCAGGGCCGCTGACAGGTGTGATAGAGAGTGTGCTGAAGGGGGTGAGGCATATATCATGGTTTTGTACAAAAGGGTGTGCGTGGCCTCAGGAGGGGGCGTATGCGCAGGCATTCATGAGTTGGCTGATCAGAGTTGCTGCCCTGTTTTCGTTTTGCGACATGTGTAGGCAAACCTGTTTACTTTGGTAATGGTCAGGTCTCAATTAACTGCCGCTGTATGAATGAATGAATTTACATACTTAGAGAAAATGAGTTGCTGCAGGTAGATATAGCCATGGGGTCAACAACTCATGAGTCAACCTGCGTGCCTTGGTTTTGCTCTTTGGTAACGCTCTTGCATACCTTATGTCTTATGTCTAAGGGTGGGTAAATAGGGTGTCTGATTTTGCCAGCAAGGCTCGGCGAGCCTAAACGTGGCTCGGCACTCGCTGGGGAGACCCTAGTTGGTGCATTACGGTTAGAAAATCACTTTTCTCAAATCTGCACGGATTGAGCCGAAACTGTTCTGTTGTTCGCTTATATATATGAATATTAACGTTGAGACCGGGTGGAAAATATGGGCATGTGAGCCAGGAAAATTCGGTTTTCATTTACACCCCCCCTGTTGCACACCCCTTTAACTCCTCCTCTGGTGTTGTATACTATAAATAAATACTACTAATGAAGATATTTGGTTAAAAAGATGGGCCTGTCAGCCGATTCAGCCACGAAATTTTCGGATTTAGAAATTTTTGGGGATTTCTGGGGAGATGGGGCTGATTCCGCCCAAAAAGTGGACACCCTCGCTGGCCAACGAGTGTCTTCCACACCGGGATAGAGGCTCGCCGAGGCTTGGCGAGCCTTAAACTCGGCGAGTCTCGGCGAGGTCATTGACCCACCCTTAGTGTGACATAAGACACTTTTCCTTTACCAGCTCTTGAGAATGACTTGTTGAATTACATAACCATCGCCCTATATTGGCTGCCCTTACGACGCAAACGCTCTCAGGTGCTTGAAAACATCAGCCGCCAACAATTAACGGAGCACATGTCAGACATCCTCCCTGCAGTACAGGTAAGCGTGCTTTTTGCGTGTATGAATGCTTGTCATGCACCGACCATGTGAAAAAGCATGCAACGTACGTAAAATTGCCCACAACCGTGTGTAAATGGTTTTGGCCAGCCCTTGTCTTCAACTGCATGTCTAATTGCAAAGTGCCTGCTGTCTGGTCAGCCTTTATAAGGAAGAGTGTCACAATCGTGTACCTGCAAATGGTGTTGTATCGTAAACGCCAGAGTACACACATACTCACAGGTACGCATTCATACACGCGCGCACACACACACACACTCATGGTTGCACGCTTTCACGCACACATGCACACACACACACATCATGCAGAACGCGCTCACGGATGCGGACCCTGGAGTGCGTGAAGCTGCAGGAGAGGCCTTTTCCATCATGTTCAAGGGAGGTGCTGGTGGTGCAGTGGACAGTGTGGTGCCTCAGCTACTGGAGGGTGCGTGAGCGTCGTAGGTGTGGTGCGGTGGACAGTGTGGTGCCTCAGCTGCTGGAGGGTTTGGGTCATTCTCGTGGTGGTTTTGGTGGTGGTGGAAGGGTCAAAAGTAGGGGGTAGCAGCTGTGGTGATAGCAGAAAATGTCATTCAGACCGGCAGCAGGGTTAGGCTGGTGGACAAAGTGCACCCTCCTTTCCTTGAACACATTGAATGCCTCAGGCCGTTCCAACCCCCTTTTGAGGCTGTAGGTCATGCTCTCTGCTTTGCTGTTTGCGCCACACACAAACACACGTTTTCCTTGAAAACACTGGATGCCTCAGGCCGTTCCGTCCCCTTTTTGAAGCTGTAGGTCATGCTCGTTGCTTTGCTGTTTGCGCCACACACAAACGCACGTACCACACACGCATTCAACATTCAACACACATTCCTCTCCACAACACGCTCAATCCTGCTCCCTCCAATGCATACCAGGCCTATCCCAGCCCCCTCGCTTCAAAGAGTGCCTGGAGGGCCTGCGTGTCATCCTTGGCGTGCGCCCCCAGATCTTCAACTTTGTGCTTCCCAAGCTCACCAAGCAGCCCCTTATGGTGAGGCTTACGTGCTTACACAAGAGTTGCATGGAAGGCTCACATTACTTGGTGTCGTGGTGGATCCTGTGACGTGCACTGAAGGCAGCTGTGCAGCTTGCTGCGGTTGTTGTCATGAGCCACGTCATGAACCTGAGTCACCCCTGCCTTCACCACCATCTAGTTGCTGCCTAAAAGAGCCTGCCCTTCGTATGAAGACCGCTGTTATATGAAGCCCACTGTAATATGAAGCCCACTGCTATATGAAACCCACTGTTATATGAAACAGGTTGCCACTCACGCTCTCGAGCTTCCACACTCCATAACTCGCTGCACCTTCAGACCAACAAATTACCACGGTAGAAGTACGTTTACCCTGAATATCCTACCACCTACAACCACCTCCTCTTGCTATCGTACCGTTAACAGCCGTTTCACACACACCCTTATGCTGTATTTCAGCTTTACCAACATACACGCTTGTGCGCAGATGTATAACCTGCATGCGCTGACCGAGCTTGCCCCTGTGGCACACCCTGTACTCAACCACCACATTGCGGCAGTGCTGCCTCCTCTGCTGGCCTTGGCTGGCAAAGCACCCGCCCCCTGTCGTGCAGCACCTGCTGCTGCTGCCAACGGAGATGCTGCTGCAGCCAACGGCACTGAAAAGTGTGTGTGTGTATTTGATGTGTGATGTATGCTGCAGACCGCACCAGTAAGTTTGTTTGTTTGACAGATGTGTAAATGTGTTATTTGGTGTGCTGTAAGCTGCACTAGCGAGTGCGTTTGTTTGACAAGTGTGTGTATGTGTGTGTGATGTATGCTGCAAACGGCACCAGCGGGTGCGTATCTTTCTATTCATGTGAGAATGTGTGGTTTGACGGATAATTGACTATAGGTATCCAGGCTTCCGTCCATCCATCCGTTCTCATACTATTGTGTGGAGTTGCAGGAGCTAAACCATTCCCTGGGAGCCCTCTCTTCGTATAGGAGCAGCTTGCAGTGACATCAGCCTCACTGCTGTATCTCAAGTTGAGATTCTCAACACACACAAACATATGCACACACGCACAAACTTACACACACACACACTTACAGGGCCCCCTCTTTTGCAGAGGAGCACTGCGCTGCTGCCACTCAAGCAGCCGAGGCTGTGACCTTAGCAGTACAGGCGGATGGATTACAGCTCCTGGTCTCAGAGCTACTTCGTGCACTGGAGGACTCAGGTACATGCACGTGCTATGCACACGCGTATCTGCTGTATGTTACACACAATCACGCACACATACACACCACACACACACACAAAGTCACATATACACACACGTTTTGTGTAGCAATCTCTCTGATGCGCTTGTGCTCACACTGGATGGTCACATGCTGGATCGTCATATGAAATGCGTATCGGTGCTCACTCACACAAGCGCACACGCACATACAGACACACATGCACACGCACATGCAAAAATGCACACATAAGTACGTGCACATGTAAAAACAAATGCTACTGGATACTCCACACAGGGCCCAAGCGTCGTGCAGCAGCTGCGTTGCTGGCAGTATACCCGGGGCGTTGCACACACACGGAAGAGTTGCTGGAGCACGTATCCATTCTGCTGGATGTGAGTGGCGTGTGTGTGTGTCCTCTCTCACGCAACCTGCAGTCATGTTATAAGGAAGTTCCTGTCCTTTTCTTGTGCCCATGGTTAAAGCAGGCTAGTCTCATGTAAGTTACCAACTAGCTGTCTGACTGTTAGGTTAAAATGCTGCAGCTGCTGCTTTCTCTCAAATTCGTTTCACATCCTGCACTCGAATTCCTTTCACGTCCTGCACTCGGATTCCTTTCACATCCTGCACTCGGATTTCTTTCACCTCCTGCAAGGTGTTTGCAACCGCCCCTGCTGCCCTGCCTGCATGCGTGAGCATTATATTTTTCACATTGCATATTCAGTCAACAAAACATTTGGTCATGTGCTGATGGCAATTGTGGTAGTGCTGCTGCCTGAATCAGTGAAAAGCCTGTGTGTCTCAACCTGCTTGCAGCGCTTGATCTCATTGTTTTCTGACAACGATGCCGAAGTGGTTCTGTGCTGTTGGAAGGCTGTAGAGGCGCTGGTGGCCATCATTCCTAAAGAGGAGCAGGTGTGTGTGTTTGTATGTGTGTGTGTGTGCATGCGCGTCATGTGTGTGGTGTGTATGTTTATGTGTCTGGCATGTGTGTGGTGTGCAGGTGCGGGCATGTGTGTGTGTGTGGTGTGCATGTGTGCGTGGCATGTGTAACCTCTTTTGAGAGAGGTTCAAGAATGTCCACCATGAAAAGGCTGGAAATTTTTGGTGGCTACTGTTGGAAGCACGACCTGAATTTGCCTAGAGGAGGAGAAGACCATGCTGGTGAAATTTTGTTTGACAAGCGGTAGCAGCCGTCAGGCTGCACTATCGTTTTGTGCAGGTTTGTTTCATGTCTTTCGGTTTGGGCATGCCACAAGCATTTGCACGACGTGCTCTGTTGTGCTATATAGATCGTGTAATGCCTGATCCTGTCACACGTCAGTTGCACGCAGGATGATCACGCACAAGTGTACACATGGATATGCGCACATTCAGCTCACACACACACACACACACACACAAACACACAAGTTTGCACATGGATGTGTGCACATTCAACTCACATGCGTGTTTGTATAGCAAACACGCACAAGTATACACATGGATATGTGCACACTTATTTCACACGCACTCATTCATCCATACTCATGCACGTAATGGAAATGCTCATGGAATGCATACACCAAAAGGATGATCACGCCCAAACAAATTCTTTGCTTGCAGGCTGGCTACGTGCGCTGCATGCGGGAGGCCATCGCTACTGCAAAGGTATGGGGAAGGAGCAATCTTTTGGTTTGGAGTCTTGAGGGTGAGAGGCCAAGGAAGGAGCACAGTTATTAGACATGACTGCCAGACGTTTTTGTTAGCTGAAGGGGATTTCTGCTTCTTCAGGTGCAAACACTGGGCTTATTTGCTGTAGGAAGTGTTCGAGCATGTTTTCCTCTTTGATCTCGCTCACTCTTTGTGTGCATCGCATATGGGCTCTATGGGTCAAGTTGTTGCAGAATAGCAAATATTATGGCCCAAGTTCATGCTCAAAACAAGCGGATAACGCAAGTTGCCAATATCTCAAGAGCATGCCATGTAGGCACAAGTACCAGCATCTGAACAAATATAGCACAGGCACACCCACACACGCAAACATGCGCACTGGAATGATTGGAGGAAGCATACAAATGCTGGCATGCACGACAGCCACACATAATCATGCTTGCTTCACATTGCCGGTGCACACACACACACACACACACACACACAGGAGAACGAGCGGAGAAAGCGCACAGGCAAAGAACTCCTGGTGGCTGGGCTGTGTCTGCCCAAGGCACTGTCACCGCTGCTGCCTGTGTTCCTGCAAGGCATGCTGCAGGTGGGAGGGCATGCGTGTAGCTGTGTGTGTATGTTGTGTGCGTGCATGCGTGCGCGTGTGTGCATGCTGTGTGTTTTCTTGTTCGTTGGCGTGCGTGGGAACGCTGCGCCAAGGCTTGTTTTAGGGGTGTGTTGAAAAAAGGTGTTTTCATGCGCAGAAGCAGATGTTCACAAAGATCGTCGTTGGAAATTTCAGACGTTTAAACTCAAACAAGCAGGTAAATTAATTTCTGACCTCTGCTAAGCCTCGGCATAAGAACTTGCTACTGAACAAAATAAATGTACGTGTGTATGTTTCTACTATGTCAAGCATAGTTGGAGCAAAGGATCTCAAACAAATGCTCCTGACCATCTGGAGCCCCTTATAAAGAATGTTGTATGCTTTTTGTTGCCTACAGGGTTCCAGCACGGAGGCGCGAGAAGCAGCAGCAGAGGGTTTAGGGGAGATGGTGGCTGTGACCAGCCAGGACTCTCTGAGGCCTTTTGTGGTTCAAATCACCGGCCCGCTCATTCGTATCATCGGAGACAGGTTTCCTTCACAGGTTGGTGTGTGTTTGTCCGCGTGTGTTTGTATGTATGTTTGTGTGCCTGTTGGTAGAGAAGTCTTACGCTACTCATTCCCAGAGTGGCTCCTTGTTTAATGTAGGGGTTGATTGTCTCTACCTGCGTAGTTGTTCTCTCCATTTTCTTTGCATGTTTGCTTGTAATAGAGAGCCCGCTTTTGTGTGTGCATTTTTCCTTGCCTGTTGCATAAAGCAGACAGCAAATTGAGGCTCTTGCCTTGCGCAGGAACTCTTTTTGCGCAGCAGCTTACATTGTGAGCGTTCGCCGTAACGGGTGTACATTGTCGCACACACACATACAAACACAATTGAATTTATAAAACAAAATTGAGCAAATTGGAATTAAGGCGACCCCTGCCATGACTTGCATTCACACACACTGTCCACACACATGTCTTTTTATTTATGCATACGCACATATACACACACGCACACACAGATCAAGGCTGCCATCCTCGTGACCCTCGGCCTGCTCATCGTGAAGGCCGGGCCTGGGCTAAAGCCCTTTGTGCCTCAGCTGCAGACCACCTTCCTCAAGTGCCTGTCCGACTCCTCAGGTAAGGGAGAGCGTTGATCGGCTGGCTGTTCAGTGAGTGGTTGAACTCTGAAAATGATGGTGGGTGTAATGGATGGCTTGGCTCATGCTAGCTTGTGAATGGCAAGCCATGGCTGCGGACTGTCTTGCGCAAAAGCTTGTCCAGCCCCACGGATGAGGAGGGGATAATTGTGCTGGAGGCTTCCAAATAGAACACAATGAACGTGTCAGCTATTCTGTGCAATTCAGTACTTGCAGCCAAAAATGCTGAAATACTATAAGTGGCACAGGAAGCTTAAAAAAATACCCATGACAGTCACGTGTATAATTTGGGCCTCCGGCCCAAAATGCCCCATTCCCCACCCCCCTTCCTGACACCCCACACTTAAAAAATCGGTGTCAATCTGCACAGCATGTAAGCAGCTATCTGCCTGCACCATTATTGCGCCAAATAAATTAATGCCTGAAGAGTTATTAGGGCAATCACTGATATGCGCACGCTCTTGCACTGACCACCTGTTTAGTGCACAAAAAAAGAACCAAATTTTTTGCCAAACCACTTTTTTACTTCAATCATGCAACTCACGTAAATTGCAATACGTGAAATGCAAATTTGGAATCAATTGCTGGTAATTTGCCTGAACACATCCCCGCGGCCTGCTTAGGGGCATTCCATGCATTTCTGTGACCAGGCACCCAGACCACCTCCTTTAATCAAATCACCCAACAAGGGTGCCATTCAACAGGGCTTGCGCTGAGGATCTCAAAACTGTATATATTATTTGCTGGAAGTTGACAGAAAATTTCTGGAGAACCCCCCAAAAATTTCCGAGCACCCCCAAATGACCACCCACCAACCGACCCCTCAGACTCGACTCATTAATATACCAATCGATAGCTCTCAACGTCAGGATTCTGAGTAAGTGATTTTTATTTTAATCGATACGTGATGCCAAAAAGCTATGATCCTTGACGCCTCCTGAGTGGCAGGTTTCTTTTTCTGCCGAATACGCGCTCTACCACTGAATGGATAAACACGTGTACTCTCACGCACACGCACATGCACAACACGCATGCCTCCTGCAGACAACGTACGTGAGCGTGCTGCCACAAACCTAGGAGGCCTTTCCAAAATGAGCCCCCGTGTGGACCAACTGGCCAACGATCTTGCACAGTGTGCACGCACCGGAGATCCTGGGGTGAGCACTTACGTATAACATTGTGTGTCCCTGTGCGTATTGTTAACGAGCCGATGTCAAGTCAGGGGCCTTGCCTGGCGGCAGAGTTGGCATTGCAGCTCTTCAGGACACAGCATTGCAGCTAATACTTCATCTTGATTCCAGCATTGTAGGAGTGGCATTGCGCGGTGCTTAAAACTTGACTTCCTAGAAGCACGTGCACAGCACTTCCCCTTCCAGGGGTGGATCCAGACATGTAGGAATAGTTGCTTCTATAGCTGGTCTGACCCCGTATGAGATCTAACCTCTACAAAAATGTGTATCATTGTGGCATAACAATTCCACTTTGCTCTGCCAGAAGAGAGATATTCCCGTGACTTCTTTCAGCCTCAACCATGTCAGCATGCTATACCGTTCAATAGTTTGAAATGGAATGGCTCTCGTGTTTTCATACCTGCATAGACGCACCTTGACATACAATGCGCACATTAGCGCACGCGTGGACACACGCATAAACACATACACACAACACTCATACACTCACTTTATACACTTAGTCGCCAACCCACGCATTCTTACACACTTCCACAAGCACACGCGCACTCAAACAATATTTAAGTACACATTTACACAATAACTACATGCGTCCAAATCGCAACCCCACAAATTCCCTTCTGCTTGTATGTGCTCGCAGATCCGAAACGCGTACCTCATGGCCTTGAGCGGCTTGCTCAGTGCCTCTGGTGAGCGCCTCAGCCCTGAAGTCATGAACACCGTTGGTGAAGCTTTGAGAGCGTCTGCGTCCATTGCAGGTATGCGTGCTGCTTACTACCACTTTGGTTACTGCTCATCTTCAAAATAGGCCAGGCGTAAAATTAAAAAGAATGTGCGCATAAACAAAAAATGTATGCTGTTAAACTTCAAGATGATGTACCTGGGAAACACACATTCCAGAACTTGTTCACTCCTGAGCTAGGTTGTAAGAGGTGTTGGGTAGTGTCTACAGCGCTGTCATAGCCTATGGCGTGGCAGCAAACGATGTGCAAGGTGCACACTGTGAATGCTGAAAGATGGCTAAATCTTGGCGGCAAGCTATAGGCCAGCTCCTGCAGCTGAGCAATGAGGGACCCCCCTATATCCACAGACCGCTTGCCGTGGTAGAATTCATATGCTGTCTGATGTAGCCCGAAAACATACACACACGCAAATGAGCACGTTATGTGTGCGTGTTGTCTAAGGTAGCTCACATTCCATGACTCCCTTGTCCTCTTTTGGTGCAGCCACAGCAGAGCTGAATTTAGCACTTTAATCCGTCCATGCATTCTCCTTATCCTCCTTTTGTCCTTGCAGCCAACGACGAGGGCTTCCGCTACGGCCTGGCCTCTTGCTTAGGAGCACACGCAAGGTCAGTTGCTGTCCCCCATGAGCCTAAGAGTGCTGGCCCTTGGGTAGATCCTGGACATAGCTTGTTGTTAATTCGATCAACTACTCAATACGGCATGAACATGCTGCATGCTAGGTGTCGTAATTAGGTGACGTGCATGTTTCGGGATGAGAGCAAGCTGGGAGCAACAAAGTATATTTAAAAGAGCTTGTTTGTGCCTTGCAAATCCCCAGAGCCGAGGCAAGCTCACATAAGTGCAACAATGCCCACACACGCATGCACTTAATAAGCTGCCAGGTCAACCTTGGACATCTAGATACACACTTGCATACATCTCACAAAAGTATACCAACTCACTAAGGTGACACTCATTTGCTAATTCACCCCGTACACCCTGACCAATTGGAGATCTGTAAAAAAATTGTGTTGTGTAGTACGAAGAGGGGCAAGGCAGACACCCTTTGACCAGTCTATCAGATGTTTTGGAGTTAAAAGCACAACACCCTCTTGGGTTCTGTACTAGTCTGTTGACACCGCAAACAAATGCTTTCATTCCAGGCACGCACCCTTTGACCTGTTGACGACAACTCTTATGGCCCCTGCTGTCGGTCCTCTGGCCCCCGGTGGTTTATCTCCAACCTTGAACGAGCGCCACCTACAAGGTATTCAGAAGAGGTGTAGAAAAAAAACCATCGCGCAGTCCATTTGGCATCTTATTTCGATAGAGATCAATTTCTGGTGTCCTGCTGAATGATTTCAATTGGAGGAAACACTGCCGCTGTTTTTCTGCTGCCATTGGATCGTGGCTTATTTTCATGACGGCCAGCAAACAGCTATTTCATTGCCGTGTACCTCAGCATTATACATGCATACACACATAGGTACATAAACATATCACACGTACACATTCGTACTCATAAAACTAACATCTACACAAGAGCACGCACACACACTCACATTCCACACGTACTACACATTTGTACACATACAACAAAAATATATACATGAGCACGCACTCACATTTAGACACTGATTTACACACACACACACACACACACACACACACATACACACACACACACCAGTGCTTATACATACACACACACATGCATGTACAGGTGCTGTGCTGGCTACTGTGGCAGGCTGTGCTGGGCCTCGCTTGCAAGAGGCAGGCGTGCTGCAGGCTTGTGAGGAGTCCATGATAAAGTGCGTGGCTTGCATGCTGCTTGCTATAACCTGTGTACTCACTTCATTACACTGCATGGGTCTAAACATTTGTTCCAATCACGTTTTTAAAACTAGAAACTGCAAAATAAAGGGGGGGGGGGGCTTCCAAATTTTTGTATATGATACATGCACCCTGACATATCCGGGGCGATTAACGACTGCTGTGTAAGCTGGACAAGAGTTGCACAAGAGTTGTATCCTCCCTTGGACTGTCTCTGTCTTTTACTATGACAACTATGACAAGGTTTTTGAGCCCATTGCCCAAAGGCTCTGCCTTTAAAACTAGGTCGTTGTTCCTATTGGTGAACTAACGTTCATCACGCTACTGCTCGTGCTTATCAAGTCGCTCTTGCCTGCCCCTTGGAATGCACGTCATGTGAACACTGCCTCAAACGACACGCAGACTGTGGTTGCCTTGTGCTGTTTCCCGCTAATGGTTTGCTTGTTCGTAAGCCAAAGCGCTGCTGGTGTGCATGTAATTGCTGCCACGCCTGCCTGTATTGATTGCAGACTGTCTAGTGACAGAGAGCAGCCCATCAAGGTTGCTGCTGGGCGAGCAGCCACACGCCTTGCCATCGGAAACTCACATACACTGGCAGGTAGGTTTTTGCTTGTGTTGAGGAAGGATGCGTAATGGGCGGTTTAGGAGTGACCATGCATTTTTACGCAATCATCATTGATCTGAGTCCTAGGTAGGCAGCACGGCTTGCATTTTAATGCAGTCTTTTGACAGCCTTTTGGGCTCTTTTTCAACCTGCAGTCTTTCAGATCTGCCGGCCAGTCTCGAATCTATGCTCTTTCCACTACTTACATGTGCACACATACCCCCATTTACACATGCAGCTGCCTGTGAGGTGCTTTCTGCTCTCATGGGCCCTGATCAGCCCACTGAGGTGGCCCGTCAGGCTCTGCTAGCGGTGCGCCGTTTGGCGGAAGCGTTGCGCGCTCACCAGCGAGAGGCAGGCACAAAGGAGGACCCCTTGCAGCCGTACCTGGCCACTTTGTTGCCTCCCATGTGCTCTGTAGCGGCACACACGTCAGGTGAGGGGGAGCTTCTTATGTGCGCATGGGTGTTGGAGTTGGGTGTGTGAGGACGTTTAGGAGAGCGAGAGAAATGCAAGGTTTGTGACAGGGAATCATCATCATCTCCTCAAACTAGCATGAAAGGGTGATTGCTTTGACATGGACACGTCAAGCTTTCTTTGCGTACAATTGCATTGCACGGTTTGCACCTCTTTTGTGTGTGACCTTTCAATTCCCCTTGCGTGCTGCCTTCCACTCTCACTTTTTTCCATGCCTCCACGGTATTGCCATATCTACTTATCCAAAAGAGATTAGGGGAGATGAAGTCACCACTACATGCCTTATCAAAGCGATAATATTAAAGGGATGTAATCACCTTTACACGCCTAGTTACTTAATCCCTGGATTGAATTGATCAGCGTGTGTTTAGAGAGCCCTTGGTCTCCCTCTTCAAGCTTACCCATACTGTAATGTTCCCTTGTGTCTTGCCTTGGGTCCTGTGCGCGGCACTGCCAAGGCTCCCTGTGCAGTTTCAAGCTTACCCATACTGTACTTTCCTTGCCTCTTGCCTTAGGTCCTGTGCGTGGCACTGCCGAGCGCTCCCTGTGCAGAGTGATGGACATGGACCCTGTGTCAGGGGCACCAGGAGAGGGGGTGGCCAAGTATCTGGCTGCAGGCCCAGGAGGCACGGTCAAGTCGGTGTTGACGGAACCCTTCTTGCGGCGTGTGGCACGCATCAGTTTTGAGGACGAATTGTTCACTGGGGAAGAGTACTAGAGAAGAGGCTAAGAGGCTAAACTTATGCATTTCCAAAGTACAATATTGTGTGATGTTTGACCTGCTCAGCATCAGCAAAGGGTAGCAAAACGATTTCAAAGACCACGTTTGAGCATCCACTGAGGGGGTGCAGCAGCGGGCCGTCTTGTTGAGGTTTTATATTGGCTGGAGGACTTATACACGCACCATTGGCAAGCCAACGCATTTGCTTGCACAGTGGTTAGCGTACTTTGCCCTTATCCTGTTGTGTTTTGGCAGACCCAGCAATACATTGCAAAAAAGGGGCCCATCACGAGGTAACACATCAAGAATGTCGCACACATGTCACGTATGAGGGCCCCTGCCACTTCATTACAATTAAAGCGGTGAAAATGCTACCTGTGGTGAGGTGTGCCTCATGGCGGGTCTTGGCGAGGCATGCAGGCAGGCCTCTGGAAATACAGTGCGGGGCAAGAATTCAGTATAACAATTTCTTGACCATCATCACACCCAAAAAAGGGAGAGAACAAAGGCCAGAATACTGAGATCGTTTATAGGTGACAATGAGAATACTGCCAGATATCACGCCTTAGGTAAGGTTACATCACTATATATGCCTCAAAGGGCATTTCAGCAGAAGCTTGGCAAAAGTCTGAAACCACGCCTGGCTAAACAAAAGATACAGTAGCTAGAGGAAACATGAAACAGACGTATGAAGCTTGGCAAAAGTCTGAAACCACACCTGGCTAAGGTGCGTAAGGTAAGGTAAGGTTACATTGCTATATATGCCTCTGGTGGGCATCTGAGCGGAAGCTTGGAAAAAAGCCTGTAACTAAACCAAAAAGACGCTAGAAAAATCAAGGGAACAGGGCTAGGCACTTAGCTAAAAAAGAGGCAAAACCAAAAATATCAGGTTGGTTCATTAAGGTCCTCAAACGAGTTGGGCCAGTCTCAAACTGAGGTGGGAACATAAGCTGTTGCTGTGTGCGAAGTCTGACCAGATGTTCATGCGGACAGTCCAACAAAATGTGTTCCTCATCCTGAATAGTGTGCAAGTCACACCTGTCACAGATCCTGAGCTCATTAAGCCTTCTATTCCTGTCATGACGCATTCTTTGAACCAGAAAGTTGTGGCTAGAAAGGCGAAGGCAAGAAAGTGCGCGGCTGAGGTTGCTGGGAATGTCCAAGCGAAGGTAGAGAGGCCACACAGGCTTTTGATTTCTTTTTCTGTCATCCCACCATCCAGGAGTATTCCCCAAAGGTACACCAAAATGTGTGTTAATTTTCCTCATAATTCTGCTGGAATGGTGAGCTTCATGTGGTGTCTAAAAGTCAAGATCTCTCCAGCCCCCAATGATATGTTCACGTAGAGTGAGTTCAAACTGTCCTAGATTAATAGTCTGACGAGATCGTATGGCATCCAAAAGCTG
>Ga0307942_1001443_pt1:7500-18958 | contig 18958 bp, 21 predicted proteins | sample OrgLakmetagen175_FD_201846 | JGI IMG/M metagenome (GOLD analysis project Ga0307942, IMG submission 201846) | Saline water microbial communities from Organic Lake, Antarctica - #175 | ecosystem: Environmental > Aquatic > Non-marine Saline and Alkaline > Saline | place: Antarctica... | reverse complement strand
TAAGTGCCTAGCCCTGTTCCCTTGATTTTTCTAGCGTTTTTTTTGGTTTGGTTACAGGCTTTTTTTCCAAGCTTCCGCTCAGATGCCCACCAGAGGCATATATAGCGATGTAACCTTACCTTACCTATGGTTTGGCTACAGGCTTTTTTCCAAGCTTCCGCTCAGATGCCCACCAGAGGCATAATAGCGATGTAACCTTACCTTACCTTACCTTAGCATGACTGCTGCGCACTTCTGCAAAACCTTGAAGCAAGCAATTAATTATAAGGGGCTCAAGCTTAGCCAAGGATCCCCACTCATCCACTAAAAAGAGAAGATGATCAAATAATAAGAGTCAAATGAGAGTAAAACTGGGCCTGAAATTGCCGATCTGAAGCTTGTTATATTAGGTACAAATGTACAAGTTCATAAGGTTTTGTAAGTATTTTTGCTCCCATTCCAGCGACGCTTAGACAGTCAATCTTTTAGGCATGACCTCAGTGCTTTGCAGCCACGTGTGCCCCTCGGAACAACTGCTTCTTGGAACTGCGCTGCTTTGAGGCCACTTCGTCCGCACGCTTGCGCTTACGCTCCGCTGCGCTGCCTGATGCTCCCAGCGTGCTGGGTGCCTCCTGCATGGCGGAGAACATGGTTACGCAATTGAAGGTGACCAAATTTATTGGCAAATAGGCTGGTCTCTACTAGCAACAATTTAATTCGTGAAGCAGGGCTGTGCACTGACGGGCACAGCCCTTTATAAGTGAAGCGAAAAGTATTCTGCTGAGAATGGAAAATCGCATGAGCTGGTCAATGACTTGGTGCAGCAAAAAATGCTGGTCAATGACTTTGGTGCAGCAAAAAATTTGATTTCCTCAGTAACAATGACTGCAAGTGCGCTCTGCGCCCTTCAATCTCATCAGGAGTCAATTGCAAGTTTGCAATCTCATATTTAATCCACATTAATTGCAGTTCCCTCTTTGTGCGGTTGAGGAGTAGGCAACATATCACATATACCAAAACGGCTCCCTTTCCTCAATTATGTGAGGAGTAGTCTTTGGAGCCTGCACCTTTTATTTTCTTCCTACTCTTCCTCACAGTTGGCACACCCCAATACTGTGCCATATAGCTATGTTGCAAGAAGGTAGTTCGACGTGTGCCACCTCTGCTCTATCCACACAATAAAAGGGTGTCCACAAACGCTATTGCCTATTTAAATTCATAACCTGCGAATTATGATGCAGATTGCCATTTTTCCCCCAGGCCATGAAAGCAAGCCTTGTAACAGAGGCCTTTTTAAAACCGATCCATTATCACATATTATTGAATAGGGAAGGCTTTTACCTGAGTAGTTACTTGTTCCTGTTTTGCTTTTTCTTTCAACTACGTGAGGCACCTAACCGATGTGTCTTTTACATTGCTTCCTTTTTCCTGTATTCAGGGGCAAACAGTTATGAGCAGCTGTGCAACGACTGAACCACTGCCAGCATGACACACTAATGAAATTTGTATGCATCCTGAACCGAAATGCACATACCGCATGTGGCAAATATCCTCTCAGCTTCAAAGTACTTCAAAGTACTTGGCATACACAGTGTGAGCCAGGTGTTTGAGAGTCAATACTGAGAGACTACCTTGTTATTTGTAGTGCAAACTACCATCATACATCATACATCATACATCACACCCATTTTCAAGGAAAACTCTTACCTTGAGCGCGTGTGCAAAGGCCACGTGGCCCAAGTGCAGGTTGCGTACGTGGAAAGCTTTCTTGGTTTCTGAAGTGTGAGTTGCGTACGCGCGCACGAAAGAGCGGAATGCGTCAGAGGCCAAGCCTCGAAGGGAAGGCTCTGATGCCACCTCCTGTAATGAAAAAGTGTGCAGCAAATATCATGTTGATGTTCTGTATGATGATGCGTCAATTGTCAGTTTTTTTTTCTACTGTAAGTTGCGAGCGCACACTTCAATGCAAAACAACTGATGTGTTAAAAAGGAAGCGTTACATGCACATTTAAACCTTTATTATTTGTTAAATTCAAAGGTAAATCTTTAAAAAATGCCCTGAGGCCACCCCACATCTGAACAGTATGCCATTTTGTTATAGTGCTCAAGTCCGTATGCTTTGAGCACTTTTCACCAAAGAAATGCCACCATCCTGCAGCATGCCATGTTGTCAAGCTCAGAAGCACAGCTCTTGCTGCCCAGTGTGTCCTGATGTCCTGATATGCGTGTAACTTTTCTTTGTACACATGAACAGAGAATGCTACGTAGTAGGTCAAATAACAAATTATGTGAACACGGCCAAACCTGAGTACATACTGATTAGCGGACACACTCACACACCTTCATCAGGCGCTGCTGCAGGATGATGGCGGCATCAGAGGGCTTCCCAGGCCGGCCTGCTCGCAGCTTACCCCCTTTTCCACCTGACGCATTGCACGTTAAGTCAGCTTAAATTTACTAAAAACCAAAGTTTGCGCGGTTCAGCTGCAATGCAGGCAGGCAGCTGAGGAACCAGAAAGGGTATCAAACATCACTCAGAACGTATTTTAAACACTACGACCTTTGGCATCAATCTTACGTTGAAAGGGAACACACGCCTATGCATACAACATACCATGTACACGTACAAACACAAAGCACGTGTTCTGACCTTTTCCATTACCGTCATCCTCTGGTACGGGAAGCCACCTCAAAGCTGTGTCCACACTCTCCTCCTAAGCAGTGATGGTGAAAACAAAAAGAAGTGTGGTTTTAACTGTGACACACATACAATTGGTACAAAAGACCACCTCAGCGCTGTGTCCACACTCTCCTCCTGAGCAGTGATGGTGAAAACAAACAGAAGTGTGGTTTTAACTGTGACACACATACAACTGGTACAAAAGACCACCTCAGTGCTGCATCCATACCCTTGTCCTCGGCAGTGCATGTGCAAATGAACAGAAGCACCTATAGCTGAGACACAGCATCTTGGTGCGCGCAGAAACGGCCATGATAACAAAAGGATACTGAGCATACTAAGACACACAAACCATCTTTCACAATCATTTCAATTAGCTGGCGCAAATGATGTCAGATCTAAGTAATATGTTCCAATGAGCGTATCAGCTGCACACAATCATTTCAATCAGCTGGTGCAAATGAAATCAGTATTACACACCAAGAAGCATGTCAACTGTACACCCGCTTTTCAGTTTCCTGGTGCAAAAAAAATAGCAGTGCATGCTTAAAGGTGATACCCCAAACACAAAGACACGACTGATACAAACAAGATCAGCCATACGTATCAGCCATACGTACCAGGGATACGTATCAGCCATACGTATTAGCCATACATATCAGCTATCAGCCATACGTATCAGCTATACGTATCAGGCAAGTTTATTACCAGAGACTCCGCCTGTACCCAAACAAGCCGACATTATATTACTTTTTCAGTGCAATAGCCTGCAGTGTATGCTTCTCGCTCTGTTCTCGTGCGTAATCCTTTTCTGCTGCCAGCGAGTGCCAGCAGGGGTCCCCACACTAACGCACCTGCATGGTCACCCCCTTTGAGGCCAGCATGCCTATGTAGGGCCGCTCGTGGGGCATGAGGAACAGGATGGACTCTCCAGCATGACCCATTCGGGCAGTGCGACCCACACGATGCACGTACCTAAGTGGTGTTGTGAGTGCGTGTGTGTGCGTGTGTGTGCGTGTGTGTGTAAGTGTGTGTATGTGTGGGTGTGTGTGTTTGTGTGTGTGTATGTTCGGGTGTGTATGTGTGTGTGTTTGTGTGTGTGTGTGTAAGTGTGTGTATGTGTTTGTGTGTGTGTGTGTGTGTGTGTGTGTGCAGACCGCGCTACACTCTAAAAACCTCAAAAAATTGCATTTTAAACCAAAGCCTGCAGACAGAACTTTCCTCCATTTCCATACATGGTGTGCACACACTGTGTCTATTCTTACAAACTATGGTGTACATTCATATAGCATGTGATGTGCATTGGCCTATGGTGTACATTTCGTACGAGTGTATAAGGAGGCTAAACAATAAAAGTCTGATAAGCGCTCGGTGCATGCCCACTCACTCTGCAGGGGCACCAGGGACGTCGTACTGCAAGATGTGGGTAACGTCTGGGAAGTCTAGGCCTCGTGCTGCCACGTCTGTGCAGAGCAGGACGGCACGCTGGGCCTGTGTGTGTTGAGTGTGTCGTGTGTCTATGTGTGTGTGTGTGTGTGAGAGAGTTCTATAGATGTTTCTAATTTTGTGTGATTGCGTGTGTATGTGTGTGTGAGGAAGGGGAGGGGGAGTGCATGTGTAAAATGATGTGCACTCAGAGAAGCATGACAGATGCATTCATAGATTGTGGTGTCACGCTAAACTACGCTACGCCTGTGCAGTAAATATAATTTTTTAATTGCTTGCTGTTTGTGCATTAAACGCTTGAAGAGTAAGCTGTACTTTGGCATGAATCTAGTCCTGGCACGGAACATTTATGTGCGTTTAAATTTGTAGGTAGCATGAGCTCTTCTTCTAACGTGCCAAAAGACAGCGCAATATAATATGAATTGTGAACTGTTCGTAAATGCATCGCATACGACCATACATCTTGACTGAGTAAAGCGCAAATCTGTCTGTAATACCATAAGGGTCATCAGGACTGTTCGTAAATACTCTGTATACGTGACCATATCAATTACCTGAGTGAAGCGCAGGAAGTTGGCTGTCCGCTGCGCCTGAGGCATGTCCCCATGCAGCTTGAACACAGAGGCTCCCTGCCCTTCGTCACTGCCGGCACTGGAGAGGAGGGGGCTGCCTGTGGCAGACTCCCATACCTGAGACAGGAAGATGGCAACGAGTGAGCAAGAGGACAAAAATATAAAATGATCTGAGATCAGGCAAGACAAAGTTAAATGTACTTGAACTCCCGCCCGCAGTAAGGGAACAGAAGCAGGGGTATTCTTTTCAAAAAAAAGGAGACGGACAAACAACGAGGATGGCCCGATATGTAGATAACACTTTAAAGATAAGATGCACACAGCAGCTTTTGACACACCTTGACCAGCAGCTCGTGATGTTATTCAACCCCATCACAGCTAGATAAGAAGAATGAAAGAAAGAGACAGGCAACGAGGATGGCTCGATGAGTAGATAACACTTTAAAGATAAGATGCACACAGCAGCTTTCGACACACCTTGACCAGCAGCTCATGATGTAATTCAACCCCATCACAGCTAGATAAGAAGACCACCGCCTTGCGCCCCTGGGTTTGGCTCCCCTCTTTACCACCCTGAGAAAAGTGACAACACAAAATATAGTGTGAGCAATTATCCTGGTGCACGACACACACATAGTTTGGTGCACATCCTGAATGCAGCGTAAGACAACACTGGCTTTGTAAGTAAGTACGGGCTTAGCAGCAGATTATATCCAGCTATTTGATCATGGCAGGGGCAATACATTGCAGCACTCAGCACTCACACAAATGCACACATACAAGCGCGCGCACATACATACACACACACACACAAACAGGCGAGGGCAAGGCTTGCCTGCTTAAAGCTGGTCTTCAGCAGCTTTTGTCGTATCAACCCTGCGAGGGCTAACAATCGCTGTCTGCACTCCACAAATAAGCAGCACTGCCGCAACTGGCTGGGTATGTGGAATTTGCCTGCGAGTAACGATGTTGTGCGTTCATTACGGCGTCTAGATGCTACTTTTCAATTTGGCATTACAGACAGCTATGCTAAGTTGTTGCACGATGCGCTCCTGTGTTGAGCGTGTGGAAGCTAGTTGGGCTGGCACACACACACAAACTTACACATGTTGTTAAACACTTTCAGCAAAACATACCTTCTTCATATCCTAAGCCATCCCCTTGAGGTCGTGCGGTGTTGTCCCCATCTCTTAAGGGTGTCTCACTCAGTTGTAATCCTGAAGCACCCTGCGTGGTTGACATCACAAGTCACCACTTATCCTTTGCACAATCAGGAAGGGGAGCGTGATAGCAGGAACGCGCTCACATCAGAGCAGTTGGAATGAGGTGTACAACAGACCAATCATCTCCTCGACTGAGGTGTACAATAGACCAATCATCTCCTGGACTGAGGTACACAACAGACCAATCATCTCCTCGACTGAGGTGCACAACAGACCAATCATCTCCTCGACTGAGGTGTACAATAGACCAATCATCTCCTGGACTGAGTCATTTATTCATTTGGAGATCAGCTCGTATTATTTACACTGTGGAGCACAACGACTTGCGGGCGACCTGTTGTAAGAAGCACGACTCCTGGCGTGCACGCTGCTGTCTACCATCATGCTCAAGACATTTTTCAAGCTTGCGTTAAGCTAGGCTTCACATCTTTTTGTACATGTATCTGTACATATTTTTTATCAAATATACATACATTTGTGTGTGTGTGTGTGTGTGTGTGTGTGTGTGTGTGTGTGTGTGTGTGTGTGTGTGTGTGAGTGTGTGTGTGTGTGTGTGTGTGTGTGTGTGTGCGCGCGCCCAAATGTGCACACCACGCGTCTGAAAGCCTCAAGGAGGCAGCCCTCACCTGTGCCATGGTAAAGCCAATGGTGGCTGGATTCTGGAGTGTGGCAGCAGCCAGGCCTGTGAGACGCTCGTGAAGGGTGGCACTCAGCAAGGCGGTGGTGCGTTTGTGGTCCTTGGTGCCGGCCTGCAGCGAGCATGTTTGTACAACTGCATAAGAACGAGTGGCACTCAGCAAGGCCGTGGTGCGTTTGTGGCCCTTGTTACTGATCTGCAGTGTGCGTGTTTGTACAACTGCATGAAGACGAGTGGCACTCAGCAAGGCTGCAGTGCGTTTGCGGGAGTGCATCGTGCATTGCCCAAAGAAAATCACGCGCACTATGTACAACATCAGCACAGTATGGCAACTTCCTAAAAGGGGGTGTCGAACAGCAAGGCCATTCGTGTCCCTCTCTGTGCTGGCCTGTGTAAGAGCTGTCCATCTACACACAAACGCAGCTGTTGAGCATGGGTACTTTGTTGCTCTTCGGCATTTGAACTGCTTTTTCCATGCCCATTCACTCAGGTCGTGGAGGGCTCAGTAGCAGGATGAAGTAGACAGGCAGCACTTGCCCTTACACCACCACCTCCGCTTCATCTTCAGCTACGATCACCCCTCTATGAGAACAGCTCAGGATAAAAAATTCCTGTAGTAATAGCTTTAAAAGTAACCTACCGCCAGTCATATCTATCTGCACAAGGGCTCAGCATTGCCTATACCATGTATGAAACCTACAATTTAATTCCTTTCTTTACCGGGGGCGGGGGGGAGCTATTTCAAAGGGATCTGGTACCTATGCGGCATTCCTTCCTTTACCTATTTGAAATTTGGCTTTTTAATGTCTGCATTTGTGACCTTCACTCTTTTTCCCTTCCACAAGTGCTCACCTCCTGCACTTTCTGGTCCAGCACCTCGATGATGGCCTTGAGCTTGGCCTCAAACCCCAGGTCTAGCAGCCGATCTGCCTCGTCAAGGATGAGCCACCGCAGCTCTCCTGCACCACCACAACAGAGATTCTGTCCGTAGGTCAATCATTGCATCACAACAACACAGCTTTGACAATTGATGACATTGCAATGCAATGGGCGACCTGCCTCGCCAAGGATGAGCCGCCGCAGCTCTCCTGCACCACCGCAATGAATACGGGAGTCAAAAGGTGCCGTTGTGGTGTGTGTCCTGATCAGGTGACACACACCGCAACGACACAGCTTTGACAATGGGTGGATTGCAGCACGCAAGGAGGCCTTCCTTCATGTACTTATTACACTTTATGAACAGGCGAGCAGTCATACTTCTTAATATAAGGTCTTTTCCTTGTAAACCTTGAACCTTGTAAGGAGGCCTGCCTGTCAAGGTTGAACAACCAGACTCAAAATAATCATGTTTGCATCTTACCAGATGAAATAACTCCGCTACCGGACGGACAAAAGTTGGCACAACATACGACTACCGACTGCCGTTGTATGCTACCTTTGCTTGTGCAAAACAGACAAGAAATCATGCAGCCAGGAATGCCTTACAGGCGCTGTTGACGTTGTTGGCGAGTACAGGGCAAGTAAATACATTGCATGATGAGCTGATGAAATTGTCCTTGAGACACACACACACACACATTGCATGATGAGCTGATGAATCCGTCACACACACACACACACATATACACACACACTGCACCAAAATTGAGGCATGCAGTGCTCCTTTGCAAGCGGTCCATGAGGCGTCCACGAGTGGCAACCAGCACCAAATCCTCATCAAATCGGATCCACTCATGTGATAGGCCTAATCTCATCTCATGCCCCACCAATCTTAAAGCATACAGTGCTTTGCAAGCGGTCCATGAGGCGTCCAGGGGTAACAGCCAGCAATCTAAATAGCGTCAAAGTCGCGCATGCTCTGGGCCTATCCTTAAACCCTGCCTCACCGATTGTAAAGCATGCAGTGCTTTGCAAGTGGTCCATCAAACGTCCGGGGGTGGCTACCAGGACCGAGAGGCCCTTCCTCAGCCTTGCTTTTTCGTGCACGCGGTTCTCTCCTCCGATCACGAGGCCTGGCACCTGAAAATAGAAACACGGTTTGGCACAGACTCAGCCAGTACCTGTAAATAACAAAATTGGGTAGGCCAGTTGGACGCAAGCACGTGTACACCGTATCAATTCTCTCCGGCCGAAGGTCCATATGCATGCCCACATGTATACGCTTTTGAGCAGCGTTTCACATAATACATGCCGTTTGCCTGCACAACTACAAACACTCGCACTGACAGTGTGCAGGTTAGGCACAATCCGACGCACCCGGTTTAACCTAGACCGTGTGAGTCTGCAGCAATATGCTTGGTATATTTGCTGTCAGACGAAGTATATATAACCCGATTTTAAACGAGCTGCTTCCTTGTCTAAACATGCCGTGTCTGCAAGTTTTGGAATTGCAGACTAAGGCCTGGAAAAAGTAACTGCGCCTTTCCCACTACCCCCTACCACAGCCAAAAAATGCTTTTTGAACAGCAATAAGGCCACACATCACTCAAAAAGCTAGCTTGAATCAGCAAGGAAAGGATGAGACAGACCACCTCAACTTCCCTTGCACCACTCACCAGCCAAAAATACTTCTTCAACAGCAGCATGGCCACGTCATGAATCTGGAGGCACAGCTCGCGTGTGGGTGCTACAATGAGAGCGTACGTCCCGTCTGCTCTACTGTAACGCGGAGACTGCAGGCACAGGCAGACAAACACACATGAAGAGAGAACAAGTACAGATCGGTTTCGTAAAAAAAAGGGTAAGGGCGTACGTCCCGTCTGCTCTACTGTAATGCAAAGACTGCAGACACAGGCAGACAAACACACACGAAGAGAGAACAAGTACAGATCAGTTTCGTAGGAAAAAGAGTAAGGGCGTACGTCCCGTCTGCTCTACTGTAACGCAGAGACTACAGACACAGGCAGACAAACACAGACGAAGAGAGAACAAGTACAGATCAGTTTCATAGGAAAAAGAGTAAGGGCGTACGTCCCGTCTGCTCTACTGTAACGCAGAGACTGCAGACAGGCAGACAAACACACACGCAGAGAACAAAGTACAGAATAGTATAGAAGGGAAAAGGGTTTGAGCGTATGTCCTGCAGTTCTACTGTAACGCAGAGACTTCAAGCACAGACAGGCATACACAGAGGATGCGGTGAAAAGGCAGTACAACAGAAAACACAAACGCAGCGGTTACATGACAGAGTGGTCCTGTCACGACAAATCATGGTACCAGCTTAAGCGTGGATTGCAAGAATAAGCCATATTTAGCAAGACAGTTTAGGGAAGAAGCTTCAATCATTTGCTTTTGCACACTGTACATTTATGAAAAGCACATTTTTAAACTTCTTTAATTAAAATACGTGCCTTTCGTAAAGCCAGCCAGCCAGCCACACAGCTGTGAACACATCGAGGAGCAACTTCACAGCTTGCGGCGTTATTACATCATGCATGCATATACCTTATGTACAGCCTCAGCACCTCCTTTAAGCTCACCCCTTCTACAAGCTAGCTACTTCAGACTCAATCCATCCACAAATCCCTTCCGACCCATACCCTTTGCAGAAGACAGACACACAGCTGCGAGCTTAGTTAATGTAGGGAGCGGGCATAACCGCCTGCTTAGTTCTTTTACTTCTATAGGTACCTGGGTAGCTAGGTCTTGGATGATAGGCACAAGGTATGAGAGGGTCTTGCCAGAGCCCGTGGGAGCGCGCACCATAGCATCCCTACGTGCCACCATGGCGGGCACCGCACCCTGAATGCATGTTGCACATGTGTTTTTTGTTTTGTGTGGTGATGAGTTTGTGCTGTACAGTATGAGCACTAACAGCAAATGTTCATGTTGTCAAGTTTTAACATCGAGCTATTTTTGCTGTAGGTGACGGTATGTCAACAGATACACGTGCAGACTGACCAACTTTGCGTACCACTATGGCAGACACCGCACCCTGTCCGTGTGTTACATGTATTTGTGTTGTATGGTTTGTGGCACTAACAGCAAATGTTCATGTTTGTGCCATTATTCAATTTTGCAAGGTAGTTGGTATGTCAACAGATGTGTGCAGACAGTGCCCGCTCTGTGTGCACTGTAACCACACCACCTTGTCTTTATTACAGTATGCATGTGTAAACTTGTGTGAGTATGTGTGTATGTGAGTACGTGAGTATGTGTATGTGTAAGTGTATGTGTATGTGTATGTACAATCAACTCGAGCGCACTTTGCCACCAGTACCACGCACTGCGTTGTGTGTTGTGTGTTGTGTGTTGTGTGTGTGTGTGTGTGTGTGTGTGTGTGTGTGTGTGTGTGTGTGTGTGTGGCCAGCAACAAACTCACCAGAAGCTCCACCACCACCACCACCACCCTTGCTGTGTTATATAAAACCCAAACTACTTGTTCGACTCATTCGATCTACTGTGCACTTGCAAAGTCACCTGCTGCACGCGTGTGGGCCGCTCAAAATTGCATCCCACCAGCTGGTCACACAGCCCAGGGTCAAGGCCTAGGCCTGTCAGGGAGAGCACAAGAGGGGCAGCGTAAACAATGCGGTCACACATAGCGAATTCACAAGATCACACTGCCGTGTGTTTGCGCATGCGCACACGTGTGTATGCACGTGTGTGTGCGTGCTTGTGTGTACTTCAGTTTGTATGTGTGTTGTTAGGGACAGAGCCTAAACGTGTGGGAAAAAGAGGGCAATGCACTAACATTTCAATTTCATTAAAAACTCATCATGCGGTCCAGGGACAAAGCTGGTCCAGGACTGAAATCAGGCTTTCAGGAATGTAATCTGCACGCTCAATTAATCTAACCCACCAGCAGTCTTACAGGGGACGCACACGAACACCCATACACACACGCACACACCACACCACCACTACCACCATCAAACCTACTTGCCCAAGTAGACGTGTCTACCTTCCCCCCTGCTGGTGT
>Ga0307942_1001443_pt1:0-5000 | contig 18958 bp, 21 predicted proteins | sample OrgLakmetagen175_FD_201846 | JGI IMG/M metagenome (GOLD analysis project Ga0307942, IMG submission 201846) | Saline water microbial communities from Organic Lake, Antarctica - #175 | ecosystem: Environmental > Aquatic > Non-marine Saline and Alkaline > Saline | place: Antarctica: Organic... | reverse complement strand
CAGGACCGCTAGATGTGCACTAGTATGTACTTGTACATACTATGCTCATTACTAACAGCGACCAAGTGCGCACGCTAGCATTCACGTGCTTGCTCCTAGGTAGTCACAAAGTGTGAACTGACATGCAAATCTGTGCCTTAAAAGGCACTAAACTGTTAACATTCCTCATCCCCCTTGCTGCACCTACTCAGTATGGGGAGTTCAGGCATGGTTACGCAAAGGACAAAGCAGACACCCGCATTGTCTCGTACGGCCTGCGCTACTTCATAGAGCAGTACATCAGCAAGCGCTGGACTTTGGAGGACGTGGAACGTGCAGACATTTTTTACAAGTGCGTCTGTGTGTGTGTCTGATTTAGTGGGTGTAGACAGTGTTTTCAGTGTAAACAGGGGTGACCGGTAAATACGTGCGCCTACATGTGCCTTTGTTGGAGGGACAAGTCTAACCCTGGCCCCTTCTCGCGTGCCGGCATGTAATGTGCACTTGCAATTCTCCCCTTTTAATTATAGTCCAGTGCCCAGCTGTTGGTGCAAAACCTTGTCTGGATGTACGTACACCTCTTGCCAGCAAACCAGCGTACATGCAAGCACCTTGTACATGCGTGTGCTGTGGTGCTCCCATATCTGTTCCTTCTCACCCTGCAGGACACACATGGCCCCTGCAGCGTACTTACTTTCCTGCATAAATAAACACTGTCCTTGCCTTGCCGTTCACTTTCGTGCAGGACACACACATACACACATACACACATACACACACACTGGCCCTAGTCCCTACAATGCCGTTCACTTTCCTGCAGGACACACATGGCCCCCACTTACTCGGCATTCCCCTTCCCCAAATCCCTCTTCGAGAGGTTTGTGCGTGAGAACGACGGTAAGCTTATTTTACGTGTTTGTCTTCACACACACCTTGCTGAGTGTATCAAAAGTGAAGCACTCACTGAGCCTACTTATTTAGCAGGCTCACTGATTCACTCCATATTCTCAAGAATCAAAGTAAGGTTCCTTAATGTACTCTGATGTTTGTCACCCTGACCCAAGCAGGATTTCCTGCCAACAATAATCATAAATTCTGGCCCTGATGCATCTATGGGTGTGGTTGAAGTTATTGATCTGTGTGAGTCGACCTGCACCTGGATGGACCTGAGTTTCCATGTTAGATCTAGAGAACTAGTCACAACTCACTGACCCACTAAAACCAGGGCTTTTCCCGTCAAGGTGGAGGTCATATTGACACGCAGCGCGATCTTGTTATATCTCTAGTCTGCCACGCCTCCAGTACCAACAGTCGCCGCTCTATCCTACTTGCTTGCACCCAGGGTTCTTCCCCGTCAAGGTGGAGGGCGTCTTGGAAGGCAGCGTCATGCACCCTCGAGTGCCCATTTACCAGGTAATGGACAGATGAGCTTTTAGCGCGCGTGGTGGTGTTACATAGGCACCAATTTTTCTGGAGCCCTCTGCTGTTAAGTGCATCTGACTTGAGTTCCTTAATAAGTTTGTGTTGTTGCTGGCTTTTGAAACTTCAAAGTGTGTTCAGGCCCAGATCATCCATGCACAATATGCGGTGCTTTTGCCCGTAACTGTCTGCAATTGACATTTCAATTTTTACGCAAGCGGTGATTACATCCCAGGCATTTGGATAAAGAAAACAGCAAGGGCTGTTGCTGTCAGACAGAAAAGTACTCACGTCACCAAGTGTGTGTGTATGTGTATGTGTGTGTATGTGTATGTGTATGTGTGTGTATATATGTGTATGTGTGTGTGTTAGCAAACCCGTAACCCCCCAAAAATCTGGCCTTACCACAGACTGCCACGCTCTTAGGGGAGCTGCCCAATAACTGGGCTTGACACATCTTCGCTGGCTTTGACCACCAGTACTAATCAGAGGATGTTAATGCCTTAACACAGATCACCGCAGAGGAGGACTATGCGCCTATGTGCACCTTTTTGGAGACGTTGATGACCATGATCTGGTAGGTTGTAATGTGTGTTACACATGCATTACGGAATGCGTGCATGATCTGGTAAGTTGTGGAGTTTCATGGAATGTGTACTTGTGTGCAGCTAAAATGTATTGCAGCTTAGGACGATGTCATTTTTGCCACCCATGTATTTGAGCGTTTGTAGAGCCTTCCACGTGCTTTCCCACATGCTCTTTGCCTCTGCAGTTCCTGCCATCCACCTGTTGATTTGCCATGCCCTTCCAGGCACCTCTCACATCATTTTTTATGGTGGCCTCTGTTGAGCCGGAAAGCACACAACTTGCTGAAGCAGCATTGGTGCCCTACCAGTCTTTCATCCCATCCATTTTAATTAATTTTTCATTCCGATGTGTATTGCCCATTCATGCAGGTACCCCTCCACTGTGGCCACGTTGAGCCGAAGAGCTCGCGATGTGGTGGAGCAGGCTTTCATGCGCACCAGTGACCTTGGAAAAGCATCACCGCTGGTGTCCTCTAGATTGCAGGTGCGAGTTTTGTGGATCATCTTATATGCAAGGAGGCACGCACGGTGCCTCGCACAAATGTGTATGGGCGTTGCACAAATGTGTAGTAGGGGCAGTCAGCGTGTTTTTTTGCAGATCATCATATTGTTTTCAGGAAGGCATATACAGTGCATCACACAGAGGTGCAGGGATAGGCAGTGTGTGTATCATAGTAGGAGGAACACATGGTGCTTCACACGAATGTACAGAGGCAGCCAGCGTGTGTTTATCAAAGTGAAAGAAAACACAGTGCATTAAAAAAATGTAGTGGAATCAACTGTTACTGCAAACAGCCGCAAAAAAACAGTCAGCATGTGTTTTGTGATTCATGATGGGAGGAACACAGCGCAGCGCAACAAATATATTAACAAAACCATTGCAAAGACGGTCAAAGGGATGTTGCTTTTTGGAGGGATAAAGAGGAATGTAGTGTCCATGTGGCAGTGCAAAAAAGGAAGGAGCTTCCTCGCAATCCACTTTGTAGAAAAAGGTGTGAGGACGTTTTGAAACTGGCTTTACCACTCCTCCTTGTGAAGATTAAGAGGGAGGTAAAAGGGTCAGATGTTTGTCCTTTGCTGTTTTCCAGCCCAGGGAATGCCTTGAAAGGGTAGAGAACTCACACACTCTTCTCCTTTTTTTCAAATACAAGTGTGTGTGCATGTAACCTCTCAACCTCTCACACAAGTTGACATCCTCACACAAGCACACACAAACAAAAAACAGTCAAGCACAAACAGTCCCCCATTCGCACAAGTCAATACCCTCTCACAACTTGCACACTCAATCAAGCACAGTCGCTTTCTCACACATGTCAACACACTTGCACATACATACATGCACCATCAAAACAGTCAACACCCTCTCACAACTTGCACACTCAATCAAGCACAGTCGCCTTCTCACACATGTCAATACACTTGCACATACATGCATAAGCAAAACAGTCAACACACACAAACCCCACACATGCGCCCACAGGACTTTGGGTTTCGTGGCTGCACGAGCGTAGAGCAAAGCATAATGGGGGGCACTGCTCACTTGCTGTCCTTCACAGGCTCCGATACCATGAGCGCATCATATTACGCGCAGGTGAGAGGTGCCATGTGCGAGATTACCTTGTACTTGTATCCGGTTATGGGAAGCAATTTGAATTCACAAGCACATTATACGATGCTTGAGGAAGAAGTGCTATGTGTGAGTTATCTCGTTTGAGAGCAACATTTTGATACCTTGACCTCAATTTTACAATGCTTAGGGAAGGGATGCGTTGTCTGACCTGACTGTATATCGCAAACTGTATCCCAATACCGTGAGAGCATCTTTCTACGCTAAGGTGTGAGGTGCTGTGTGTGGATGCCATCCTTGTTTGAGCAGTGATTAAATACCACGAACGCACCGTGTAATGCTCAGGAAAATAGTGTTGTATGTATCTGTATTGTGCATTTGTGAGCAGCGGTATGATATGAAAACTTGTCGTACCACACTCAAGTAAGAGACGTGTGTGTTTAAAACAGGGGAGTTGTGCTGTGCGCTGTCTGCAACTCAGTGAGGGCGTGCACGGGGCATGCCCACAACAATAGGCAAGACACTTACAGTCGCAATACATCATTGGTGTGTGTGTGTATGTGTATGTGTGTGTTACATGTTACCCATACCAGGCATTAGTGATGCATGGTGTGCTTGCTACTCAAAATCGGCACGTGCGGACTTTCATAAGAAATTCGGCACGTGCATCGGTTACAAAACACAATCTTTCCCAACATTGCATCAAACACATTCTCGCGTATCTTCTCTCTCACACACACACACACACACACACACACACACACACACACACACACACACACACACGCACACACCAGTTCATGCTGAACGGAGGCCGTCCCGTGGGTCAGAGCATCCCTGCCACAGAGCACAGTGTCATGACTGCATGGCCAAACGAGCAGGCCGCCATCGAGAACATGATCGAACACTTTGGGAGCGGCATCTTTGCGTGTGTCATGGACTCGTACGACTATGCAAAGGTGTGCGCGAGGGGTATCGGCGTGTTACCTGCTTTGATGCGTGTTGCTGATTTGTGTGTTGTGTGTTGCTGATTTGTGTGTTGTGTGTTGTGTGTTGTGTGTTGTGTGTTGTGTGTTGTGTGTTGTGTGTTGTGTGTTGTGTGTTGTGTGTTGTGTGTTGTGTGTTGTGCGTTGTGTGTTGTGTGTTGTGTGTTGTGTGTTGCGTGTTGCGTGTTGTGTGTCGTGTGTAGTGTGTCGTGTGTCGTGTGTCGTGTGTCGTGTGTCGTGTGTGGTGTGTGGTGTGTGGTGTGTGGTGTGTGGTGTGTGGTGTGTGGTGTGTGGTGTGTGGTGTGTGGTGTGTGGTGTGTGGTGTGTGGTGTGTGGTGTGTGGTGTGTGGTGTGTGGTGTGTGGTGTGTCGTGTGTCGTGTGTCGTGTGTCGTGTGTCGTGTGTCGTGTGTCGTGTGTCGTGTGTCGTGTGTCGTGTGTCGTGTGTCGTGTGTCGTGTGTCG
>Ga0307942_1001442_pt1 | contig 18961 bp, 19 predicted proteins | sample OrgLakmetagen175_FD_201846 | JGI IMG/M metagenome (GOLD analysis project Ga0307942, IMG submission 201846) | Saline water microbial communities from Organic Lake, Antarctica - #175 | ecosystem: Environmental > Aquatic > Non-marine Saline and Alkaline > Saline | place: Antarctica: Organic Lake... | reverse complement strand
CTCTCACGCCACCCCAGCTCCCTCTACCAGAACCACTGTCACCGCAGCAACCTGTACGATGCCAGCCACCTTGCACCTGTGCTTGCCAGTGCTCCGTTCCCTGAGGAGCAACACTGTGTTCCTGAAGCCCTTGCAGGGGGGCAGCAAGACTGCAGCCCTTTTGATCCAGTCTCTCCCTTTGAAATGCCTCCCCACGTGCGCGCGCTCCTGCTGCGCAAGCTTGGAGCGTGGCTGCCGTTGGGTGACGGCAGTGTGCGTGATGTTGGTGGTGCTGGTGCTGGTGCTGATGCGTATGATGTGTCTAGGAGCATAAGAGGAGGGGTGGATGAGGGGGAGCATGACTTCCAGATTTGCAGCACAAGCGCGCGCAGCTGCAGTAAGCAGCAGCGCAGGGAGGCGCAAGAAGGGTTAGACAGTCAAGGAGATCAAAACTTCAAGGTGGCGGGAAGTCAACTAGAACTCCAAGGTGGTAGCGCAGGAAGTCAACGAGCACGAGATGTTTTGCTGGAAGGCGGGCGTGCTTGCGGACAACAAGGCGTGCCGCCGACCAAAGAGATGCATGTTTGCCCTGAAGGGGAGGTTTGCCGAGGGCGTGACTGTTTGGCACTGCAGGCACACGGACCATGGCCTAATGACCATTCAGCGTGCTCAGGTATGCAAGCCAGTGTGCGCAGTGTGCGTGGTGTGCGTGTATGTGTGTGTTGTGCATTTTGGGGTCTGCTCTTCACGGTAGTATGTCCTCCAAGCACCACGCACTGGGCACACACAAGCCTGCTGTGCCCTGCCCTCATGAGAAATGCTCAAACCGAGCGCCTGGCTGTCGAGTTACTATCGAAAACTCAACCCATAGCATACCACCCATCGTGCACACATAGCTCTGCTTTGCCCTGCCCTCTGAAGAAAATCTCAAGCCGAACACCTGGCTGCCAAGTCACTATAGTTTACTCAACCCATAGCATACCACCCATCGTGCACACATAGCTCTGCTTTGCCCTGCTCTCTGAAGAGATTCTCAAGCCAAACGCCTGGCTGCCAATTCACTATAGTTTACTCAACCCATAGCAAACCACCCATCGTGCACACATAGCTCTGCTTTGCCCTGCCCTCTGAAGAGATTCTCAAGCCAAACGCCTGGCTGCCAAATGTTCCGTAAGCGTATACTCAATGCACCACGTAACACCCATTGTGTACACATAGCTCTGCTTTGCCCTGCCCCCCGAAGAATATCTTAAGCCAAACGCCTGGCTGCCAATTTTTCCATAAGCGTATACTCAACGCACCACATAACACCCATCGTGCGTATACAGGCCCGCTGTGCCCTGCCTACAACCCCCCTCCTGATCAGCATTGGTGGGCTCCCAAGGTTGAGGACTGGCCCTTCGCTCAAGGCGGCCCTGCAGCAGGTAAAAACGAGCTAGAGAGACGGTTTAACTGTGCAGGCAGTGGAGCTACCTGTGACACCTGACGAGAAAAGATGAAGTTTACATGAAAACATATGCAGGCAGTAGAGCCACCTGTGACACATGGTGAGGGAAGATGAAGTTTACAAGAAAACATATGCAGGCAGTAGAGCCACCTGTGACACCTGGTGAGGAAATATGAAGTTTACAAGAAAACATATGCAGGCAGTAGAGCCACCTGTGACACATGGTGAGGAAATATGAAGTTTACAAGAAAACATATGCAGGCAGTAGAGCCACCTGTGACACCTGGTGAGGAAATATGAAGTTTACAAGAAAACATATGCAGGCAGTAGAGCCACCTGTGACACCTGGTGAGGAAGGGATAAGTTTACAAGAAAACGTATGCAGGCAGTAGAGCCACCTGTGACACCTGGTGAGGAAAGATGAAGTTTACAAGAAAACATATGCAGGCAGTAGAGCCACCCATGACACCTGGTGGGGAAAGATGAAGTTTACAAGGAAACATATGCAGGCAGTAGAGCCACCTGTGACACCTGGTGAGGAAAGATGAAGTTTACAAGAAAACATATGCAGGCAGTAGAGCCACCTGTGACACCTGGTGAGAAAAGATAAAGTTTACAAGAAAACATATGCAGACAGTAGAGCCACCCATGACACCTGCAAAATGTGCTGTCCGTGCACCTGCTGAAAGTTGAAAGGCTCACATGCAGGGTTGGCCAGGACCGTGCGCATACACCGCGTATTCCTAGATAGCCTAGATAAATTTAATTTTAGCAGGTGCCTTTGCAAAAGTGTTGTTCCATACATACGTTTAGAAGTTGAAGGCCACATACGTTGAAGGCCACATACGTTTAAAAGTTGAAGGCCACATACGTTGAAGGCCACATACGTTTAAAAGTTGAAAGCCATATACGTTGAAGGTCACATACGTTAAAAGTTAAAGGCCGCATACGTTGAAGGCCACATACGTTTAAAAGTTGAAGGCCACATATGTAGGTTTGGCCAGGGCGTGCGCACACCACATGACTTTTTATAACAGAGATCCCAGCATAATCATTCATGTATACATATATACACGCATCATACATGTACATAGATGTGTATGTGTATTTTATGGCGGTTGCGCCAAATTTGTGAAAGAGGCGTGGGGATGGAATAGAGATATCTTGAACCTAGGTAGTCCTGCATCATGGCGGTTGCGACAAATTTGTGAAAGAGGCGTGGGGATGGAATAGAGATATCTTGACCCTAGGTAGTCCTGCATCAAGGTAGTCCTGCATCAAGGTAGTCCTGCATCAAGGTAGGCCTGCATCAAGGTAGGCCTGCATCAAGGTAGTCCTGCATCAAGGTAGTCCTGCATCAAGGTAGGCCTGCATCGGTTAGTTATGCATCAGGTAGTCCTGCATCAAGGTAGGCCTGCATCAAGGTAGGCCTGCATCAAGGTAGTCCTGCATCAAGGTAGTCCTGCATAATGTAGTCCTGCATCAGGTAGTCCTGCATCGGTTAGTTATGCATCAAGGAAGTCCTGCATCAAGGTAGTCCTGCATCAATGTAGGCCTGCATCAAGGTAGTCCTGCATCAAGGTAGGCCTGCATCAAGGTAGTCCTGCATCAGGTAGTCCTGCATCGGTTAGTTATGCATCAAGGAAGTCCTGCATCAAGGTAGTCCTGCATCAATGTAGGCCTGCATCAAGGTAGTCCTGCATCAAGGTAGGCCTGCATCAAGGTAGTCCTTCATCAAGGTAGTCCTGCATCAAGGTAGGCCTGCATCAAGGTAGGCCTGCATCATGTAGTCCTGCATCAAGGTAGTCCTGCATCAAGGTAGGCCTGCATCAGGTAGACCTGCATCAAGGTAGTCTTGCATCAAGGTAGGCTTGCATCAAGGTAGGCCTGCATCAGGTAGGCCTGCATCAAGTAGGTGAGTAAAATCATAATTAGGGCTGTGGTGATTTGCGAGGGGCGTGTGAAATTATCCAATAGAAGAGGCACATTCCAGACTATTAAAAAGGGATGAATTCGTGGGCAAAGGAACAAGGTGCCTAATAACCATTACAGCATTCCTTAGTTACTCAAAACCACAATCTATTGCAGTAGTGGCCCTGCCTTTTGGAAGGTTTGCGTTGGATTCCTTTTCTGCATCCTTAACTTTCACTATAAGCAAACTTATTACATACTTCAGGCGGGGACAAAAGGCACTGTCTCTGTGATGTCTCCTTTCTGACCCCTATATCAATCTGCAGTTTCTGTTTCTGCTGCTGTTTGTGTGTCAGACTACAAACGCCTCTTACAGCTGTGTTTATTGACTACAAGAGCAGCTCATAAACCTGCTCAGACGCGTGTTTGCTGGTGCTGCTTCACTAGGCTTTCTTAAACACATTTTTCACTTGCTGTACAATTTGCAAATGATATGAACAGATATTGTCCATACAAGTGAGAAAACACTCGGAGCCTTATAGTCTTGGGCATCATTTTGTAAGCGTGGCTTGCACACAGACACACACTTACACGTGCATACGCATACTGCTACGATGCAGGTGCTGACAAACCAGGCCTGCGATACCAGCTGGGCACGTCTTTTGCCTGAATTTCCTTAGTGGATTTGGCGATGAGCCGTTTCTTTCCTTCTCTCGCGCTGGGTGCCATGTTCAAATTCTAGAGTGACCTGTCACGTATGTTCAAATGAAATTTTGTCTTTTGTTTTGGCTGCGATTTACCTGCATGTTTGTCGTGTCAGTATAGGCCTGAAAGAACAATTATTGTTGCTACTGTCAGGTTTGGTCTTTTTCGCTATGCTACCTGGTGCTACAAATTAATTTTCATATATTTTTCACTGTACAGCTGCAGACCAGTAGAAGTGAGTATCTTTGCAAGTATGGGAATTCAATGACCAGGTCGCGGACATCCACAACTACATTCCCCTACCTTCTGCCACGTGTCATGACTTGGTAAGGGTAAGGGTAAGGGTTACACAGCTATATCCGTCATGACTTGAGCTCTGACCCTCTCATTGCAACTACATTCATTCATTGGTTACCACCGGGAAATGCCCTCTGAAAGAAATTTGGGTTACAAGGGGTTACAAGGATGGCCTACAGCCCGAGACTCTGGCTGATGGCAATTGGCTGGTGAAAAAAAATCAACCAGTGTCGAAAATTTAAACTAAATCTGACACAAACTTGAGGAGTCTGTATGAGTCTTGATTCAGGAATGCATTGATCTCAAAATCAGTGATACTGTGATGACAAGGCAAGAAAGGAATTAATTCAAAGCTCGAAGGAGCAAACGCACGCAGAGTCTTAAACATTCCTTCAAAAAGAAATTTGACAGAGTTCAGTTGCCTTGGTCAAGCAAGCGCGAAAGGGGAAAACCATGAATCCTTTTGGTTGGCTTGCTTGGGCGTGCCAACACGAATTTGAAAGTAATACGTAATTGACAACACTATGCTGTATTATTTTGCGAAAACGCTAATGGAAAACGCACGAGGACAAGAAATTGTATTAATAGTGAATTTAATCTGCAAACTCTTATGCTGGAAGCTTGATGTGATTGGTGTCAGTCTCATCGCGAGTGTTTCGTTTTATTTTTAATTTCAATAGATCGCCTCACGCGTTAAACGTGCTCTACAAAACGCCGACAGACTCGGCTGGTGGATGCGAGGGATTCTCCTTTCCTAGCACAGTTTGCCATTGCACAGTTTGACATTGCATAGAATAGGTAGATACAGGTGTTTATGGAGCTTCAAAACAAGGCTCCTAAATCAGGTAAGTTAGATAGACAAACTCGCTCTCAACTCGTTCTCAGATCAGGCAGCAGTCAGTGCAATTGCTTGCGTTCACAAACCAACCCGTGCACTTTTCAATTCATCAGGCCCTAAAAAAAGCGAGTTGCTTGCACTCACAAACCAACCTGTGCATTTTCCAATTCATCAGGCGGCGGAGATGGCGCCTCCTCCCCTGTACAACTTGCAAACCATCATCGTCCAGCAGTACTTCCTCAAGGGCCAACCTTCCAGCCTCTCTCCATTGCCAGGCAATTTGCTGGTACATCAAAACCTTCAAACCAAGCTGAAGTTTTGTCCAGTCTGGTTTCAATGAAAATCTGAACTTTCCGTACACTCACACACATACCTTGCAGGCACGTCGGTACTGATCACTGGTGCGACCGGCTTCGTGGGCAGTGTCGTCCTTGAGCAGCTGTTACGCACGTGTCCAGGTGAGCAGAGCCCTACAGTGCATGCACGTGATGGCAGTGGTGCATTCACCAGCACTATTTGTACGCCGCTCATTACAAATTGAAAAAGACAGAGGACCGGTAATTCCTGTGTGTAATCGCCACTCCAGGCATCAAGACTATCTACGTGCTGTGCCGGGACAAGAAAGGGGATTCCGCAGAGCACCGCATCCGCAGGCAAGCATTTCGTATTTTGCATTAGTCTTGCATTAGCAAAAGCATTCAGACTACCAATATTTCCCACGCATCCATGAGTAAGCAAGGTATAGGGGAACCTGTCTTTTGTTGTTCACACAAACACACACACACACACACACACACGCACACACACACACATACACACCACACAGACTGCTCCACAGCGGCCTGTTCCACTGTGTCCGTGACAAGCCCCACTTACGGGAAAAGGTGTGCGTGATCAAGGGCGATCTGCGCACGCAAGACATCGGAGGGCTGCCTGGCGGCCACGGGGGAGCCTGCCTTGGAGGCGTGCAGCGAGAAACTAAGCCTCAGCATTCACAAGCGCATGGAGTCTCAGCAGCAGCTGCCCCGACTACAGCAGCTCACCGGCTAGCTTCTGAATCGGCTGACGGTCTGAGTGAGCTCGCATGTGGTGAGAGCCACACCCACCAACAGCAGCCTCAGGTATGTCAGATGGTCGTTGAAAAGTCCATGTAAGTGTTTAAGATTTCTGGTATGTATTTGGGAGGGGGTAATGTGGAGAACGGTATCCACTCCCAGCGCAGCTTTTCCTTTCCTTACAAGGTAGGATCTGGTGTAAAATACTCTGCAACTTGGATTCCGTCGCTGATCTTCAGGAGTGCAGGTGAGGGAGTCTTTATTTGCAGCAGAGAATGGCATATAAGTGTTGTCCAAATCCAGGAAATAACGCTTTTGCATTCTTGGCTTGTATCAGGCTACACTTCCCTCTACGCCCAGCAGCAGCAGCAGTGGCAGCAGCGTCCGTCCCACTCCTGCATTAGGACCTCAAGACGATGGAGCTAACGAGGTAGGTGGCAGAATTCCTCCGTGAGCTCAAGGATTGCAGGTTTAAGATACGTATGTTATCGCATGTGTAGTGTGCATGATCAGTGATCAATGGCAGTGTTCATGCCAGCATGATCAGTGATCAATGGCAGTGCACATGCCAGTACGCACGACAGGAAGGGATCGCACTTTGCCTCATGCATCTTTTGATATAAACAACAACTTCTCTACACCAGTCTGTAAATTTAAAGAGGACTCTGCAGCACGCAGATGTCTCAATATGCACTTGTAGCCTCGGTTTTTGTTATACCTATGTTATACCTACATGTTTAGTAAGCATGCCTATCGCAATTCAAAATAGCCAACAGTACTTATCTCACTTTAACCACCCTTACTCCTGAATCTATCTTAAATCCTCCTAAATGCTCTTCCTGTTTGCTCATGCATGCTGTCCATCCGTTCTAATAATTAATCAGGACGGAGGCATGTGGGATGCTCAGGGGAAGCACGTGCGTGTCGGCAGCATGTCAGATCTGTACAAGGAAAGCCGACTGATAGTGATCCACTCAGCAGCAAGGTGCGTTAAGAAATCTTGCAACATAAGCATGTGCGCAATGTCGTGGGGATGCGTCTGATCAGTTCCTGCTTTAGGATTTCTGCAAGTATGGGCAAGAAAGCTAGCTCTTGCACGTGTTATTGCTTTAAACGTTAGCTTGGTCGCTAGCTAAAAAGTTATGCCTGAAAGTTTTGCTGGCAGTACTTTGAAAGTGATGCACCTGCCCTGGTTTATGATTTATGAAGCATCCGTTACACACAAATACACAGAATTGCCTTAGAGGACCCTTTGCAAGTCACCTTGAGCCACAACTACTACGGCATGAAGAACCTCATGGACTTGGTAACCAGACTGCCGGGCTTAGCAGGTCAGTGTTGCGCAGCCAGTTTCCCTGTTGTTTTAATGAAAGCGCTCTGATTTTCAGCTTCCACGCTGCCTCTCCTGCTTCCTTTTTTCCATCCTGCATCTCCTGCTCCTTTTTCGTCTATTCTGTTTTTTTTTTCTCGGCCTCGTACTAGGGAGTCTGCTATCACCCCTTAAACAGAATCAAAAACCGTGTTTAAAACAAGAACAATGTAATGCCGATGCTGCAAAAACGTCGAGCATGGTTTCCTTCTTGTGATTGGACTTGGTAGGATCGCCCCTTTCATCTTGCTCTTTTAAGTCCTACAATATAAAAAATCCTTGGTTGGATATCTGCTTTTTCATTTCTGTAGTCACTTGCGTGAATCTGATAGGATTGCCCCCACTGAGCTTGAAGGCATTGATAATTAAGTAAAAGAACAAAAGCTACGCGGACAGTAATAAATCACTTTGTGCATCAATTTAGGAAAAATGAGCCAAATCGGTACTGATCACTGTTGATTCCTCCACAACTGTAGATTAATATTTGTATGCAGAATCACAACACTTCTGTCCAGACATACTAACATACTCAAGACAGGTTTGAACTCCATTTCCAGGGCTTGCGGGGGTAAACATTCATAGCAAAGCAGTGTACGTTGGAATGCCAGATGTGAGTGTTTGCCAACATCTGTTTCACACAACTCTGCAAGAAGATCCAGATCGTATCAATTGTGACATAGATGTCAAAAGAAATGTGAAGGCAGCAATTAATAGCTTCTGAAGGAGCTTGCAATGGTTCAACATGTGTATGTGCCCAACTGAGCCACATCAACCTTGTGGCCTGTCTACCAAATCCTGATCCCTCCTGGCTTAATTCCCGGGCAAGCCTCCTCGTAGAGCAGCGCCGTGGTACCCAGGCCACAAGAATGATGTGGTTCAAGTATACCAAGTCGCTCCCATGATATGCCTCTTGGCAGGGTTTGTGCACGTCTCAACGGCTTTTGTAAACTGCTGCAAGCCGTTCCTACCTGAGGGGACTGTAGAAGAGGAGATCTACCCCCTGCGATTTGGGGACCGTGAGGTGCGGCTTTGCCTGCCAAGGGGTGCAATTTCTTTTGTGTCCGTTTATTAATGTTCATCCAGGTATTAGTGTCCAAAGAGGGGTTCTACCCACGTAGAGAGGTGAGGCTTTGCCTGCTAAGAGATGCTGTGTTTTTCTATATCCAGGCTGATCCGGGTATCAATGTTCGTCCGGATTTTAGCGTTAGAAGTTGGCTATTGAACAAACTCGTTAATACCTATTACGAATGCAAATGCGAATGCAAATGCATTGTTGTGTTGTTGCAGTCCTGCAGTCTGTTTCCGGCTTGTTGAGAAGTCGATTGTTTATAAATAAGTGGATGAGTGCATGAAAACACCCACGTGCAAGGACTCAAAAGCTTTTGTGTAGTGCAAACTCAGTACTGACTGCGGCTGTCATAGACACACCACCGCTTTCACGCAACCCCAAGCACGCACACACTGTACAACAGAAGCCACTCACGCTATTGATTGTGTCTGTCATAGACGCAGTGCGTGCACACATACTGTACAACAGAAGCCCCTCATGCTAATTACTGTGTCTGTCAAAGACGCAGTGCTTGCGCACACACTGTACAACAGAAGCCCCTCACGCTATTGACTGTGTCTGTCTTAGACGCAGTGCGTGCGCACACACTGTACAACAGAAGCCCCTCACGCTAATGATTGTGTGTGTCATAGACGCAGTGCGTGCACACACACTGTACAACAGAAGCCCCTCACATTAATGACTGTGTCTGTCAAAGACGCAGTGCGTGTACACACACTGTACAACAGAAGCCCCTCACGTTAATGACTGCGTCTGTCAAAGACGCAGTGCGTGCACACACACTGTACAACAGAAGCCCCTCAGCTAATGACTGTGTCTGTCTTAGACGCAGTGCGTGCGCACACCACTGCCGTCATAAAATCTGAAGCACATACACACTACACAACGGTCACTCCTCAGGTCGAATAAGCACATATTCTCAGGTGGATCAATAACAGCACTTTAACAACATACACTGAAACACGTACAACGGCCGTCCCTCTCAGGTGGATCAAACCAACACTTTACACTGAAAAACACGTACAATGGCCGTCCCTCTCAGGTGGATCATGGCCAGGTTGTGGCAGACCTCATGAAGCTGCAAGGCAATGCAGCTGAAGCTCGTGCCTCCTACCTTGCAGATGTCTGGGGCTTCCCCAATTCATATGTAAGCGATTTGTTGCAATGTACTCCATCCTCACACAAATACTGAAGCGGATGCAAAATCCATAGGAGAATCATTTGGGTGCCTGCCACCGTCTGCAGCTGAGAAGCACAAGCAAGCAACAGAAACAGGTTTAGTGTAAAAGAGAGGTCTGTTGTGGAAGTAATGTTCAATGACCTTGTTGTGTGTCAATTGTAGAGGGATATAAAATACAAATGACTCACATTGCTATGCATCATTTGAAGGATTGGCCAGAATTATATAGGTATATCTACGGTGTATAAACGGTAATTTTGGCAGGAAATTCACCAACCATGCGGTAATGTACGGTGCATATACCTATACGGTTTTGGCCAACCCTAATCATTTGATGTTAAAAGGCCAAACATTCTCCTCCTAAACAATATACTTGGAGACGCCTATTTTGAAGATCTTGGCTTGAAAGATCCTGTCAGAGGGCTTCCTCGCATTTGATTAATCCAAACCGTTGTCCAATCCCATGCAGGTTCTGGGAAAGACTTTGACGGAACGCCTCTTGAGAGATTATCACCACCATCCGGCCCCTGTGTGCATTGTAAGGCCTACGTTAGTGTCTGCGCTGGCTGGGCCCCCATACCCTGGATTTACGGGCAACCTTGCAGGTGCGCTTATTAAGATGTATAGGTATGCTTTTTGAAGTTTGCCTTCATCGAAAGGCTCACTCACTAAGACTCGGCTTTAGAGAGGGTGGAAATGTGTGCCAGAGATGGAAGACATTAACAAGTACTCAATATAGCCTCTCACTCTCTAGGTAGTTTTCCTTATTCAATGTGGGGAGTGACTTTCACTGCCTGCGTAGTTTTTTATTTTCTAATGCGGATTTATCTGCTCTACCAATGCCAGGGGACTTCTCTCCACCAAACAAGATATATGCAAGCATGACTCATGCTTGAAACGGCTGTGGTTTTACCTCAATGTGTCAAACAGCTAGGTCGTGCAACCTTCTCTACAGCTTTGTTCCATTTGACCTGGATGGACTCTACAGCTTTAATCCATTTGACCTGGATGGACAACGTTCATCATTGTGATGGGACTCTTAAACTGATGCCCTTCACTTAGATCGGCCTTATTTGTGCAACCTCCCAAACATCTCTGTCCCAGCATTTGGCCCAATAAGTGAATACGCGGTGATTTTTGTGATGGGGTTTACAATCTGATGCTCTTCCCCTTTCAATCAGCTTGGTTGTGCAACCCCTCAAAACATTATGTTCCTACCAGGTCCCAGCGGATATGCAGTGGCCTTTGCGATGGGGTTCTTTGCAAAGAACGCCCCCTCCTGGAGCCCACACAACCATCTGGACAACGTGCCTGCTGACTGCGTCTCATCCTGCATCATTGCTGCTGCGGCAGCCCTCCTTGCAAAAGTGGATGTCACTCAAATGGATCTTCCGCGCTCAAGTGCGTAATTCTTTGGGGAGGAGTTTGGATAACGGAGCCTTGGAGATGTTTTCCAGTACAACGTGAACTCCTTCGTTGGGGTGCAGTACGTGTTCAAGGTCTCCTAGCTCTGTGACAAAACACCACTCTGCTTGAAGGAAACAGTTTTACATGGTTACTTGAAAGGTCGCTCATACCCATTACCGCAACAAGAAGAGAGCACAGCATATCCAAGTGATAACATCGCCAACCGCAACAAGAAGAGAGCACAGCATATCCAAGTGATAACATCGCCAAGCTCTAGCTGTCTAACTTTCTAGTGGTCGAATCTGCTTGCAGACACTTGCCTGGAGCCTGGCAGCAGCAGCAGCAGCAGCGTGGCTTTGGCCAACGGCAACAGCAAGCAACGGGACGAGACAAGGCTGGCCAGACGGCGGCAGGCTGAGGATGGCTCCGAGGAGGGAAAGGTGGTGGATGTAAGTTTTGCAAAGGGGCTAGCACATGAATGAACAGGCAGACGGCTGTGCAAGCAGTGAGTTTTGCAGTCAATGAGGCGGTTAAACAGATGGGTATGCCTTGCAACATCAAAACTGTTGTGAAAAGTCAAAGAAGAAATAATACTGAACTCCCTCAAGCTTTGAAAGAACTGCAGGTGTCGTTAATTTCTACGCTGGATTAATACTATCGAGCACCCAATCGATTGATGCACAGGGATTCGGGCAGCAGGCAGAGCAGGATGAAAGCTCTAGCATGGATGAACAAGGTATGCATGTGTGAGCAAGGAATTAGAGACTGGACTAGATAACCAACGTTTTGTGGTTGTACTTTTATCGAGATTAGAAATGCACGATTCAAAAACCTACAAAAGGTATCCAATGTTGCGCAACAATGCTGACAAGCCCCAACCCTCTTGAGCCTGTTTTAGAGTATGTGTATGCTTCTCAGACAAAAAATAGGTTTACCTCCGGCCGTCCGGATGCTGTACTGGTTGCTCTTATCTCTGCAAAAACTAGAAAGCAACAGTCTAGCAATGAAGGAGGGTGGGTTCTTAGGAGTGGCAGCCTGAGGGGGCAATTGAGGGAGGCCAGGAGCACGTCTAGAGCACCGCCAGCCGCCACCAACAGATCCACTTTTTTCAGAAAGCACCAACCCAAAGATCTCAGCAATATCCAACGTGACATTCACCTCATCAAGATCAAGTACTCTGAGAGCACTAGACCGCAGAACCAGCTGAGCGCTGCGTAGGAACAGCATAAAGGCCTCTGCTCCATCCTTCAAGGAGCCTTCGATACCCTCCACACCATCATTTTTAGAGTGGGTGGCACCACGTACAACAATCACACGCTGAAGCCTTTTAAGGAACTTGCTTCATGTTCATTCTGTCAATTACGCTGCCAAACTCGTCCATACCAGACGTGCCCTTTCCAGCACTGTCATCAACTCTCATCAGGAGACGGGTTCAGGTCAAGCCTGCAACCCTCCTGATCCCCAACGATCTTATATCCTGTTCCTTTGGTGGAGGAATTTTACGGTACCCAGTACCGAAGTGGCTCCTTATCCTAAATTAATGAGGGGAGCAATTTTTCACTGCCTGCGTGGTTCTTTCTTTTCTATAATTATTTATGCTGCTGCATGCCTACCCTTCCATGTTCACCATTGTTTACCATGTTTACCATGTTTACCATGTTTACCATGTTTACCACGTTTACCACGTTTACCACGTTTACCTTGTTTACCACGTTTACCATGTTTACCATGTTTACCATGTTTACCACGTTTACCATGTTTACTACTGACAACTCACTGGATCATGCTCTGGCACCGCCGTCTGCTTTTATGGCATGCCCTGTGGCTGCATTTTTATCCTATAACCAATGCCCAATAATCCTCCCTACATACGTACATAGCAGATCAAGTGTCTGCACTGTCGCCTGCCACAGTGGCTGCCATCAGAATCCCCGGAGCTCAAACATCTAAGACCAATATTCAACAATCCTCAACAATCTTTCTACATTAGCAGATCAAGTGCCATCCTCAACAATCCTTCTACATTAGCATATCAAGTGTGTGTGTGTATCCTTCTACATTAGCAGATCAAGTGCTAAGACCAATATATAACACTCCTCAACAATCCTTCTCCATTAGCATATCAAGTGTGTGTGTATCCTTCTACATTAGCAGATCAAGTGCCGGCGCTGCCGTCTGCGCCAATGGCAACCTTGAACAGCCCTCTGGCGGTGTACCACTGTGCCTCGAGCAGTCTGCAGCCACTCAGCCATGCCGAGTCCTATGCCCTGGTGAGTATGCCCTGTGCAGTGTACCACTGTGCCCTGGTGAGTATGCCCTGTGCAGTGTACCACTGTGCCTCGAGCAGTCTGCAGCCACTCAGCCATGCCGAGTCCTATGCCCTGGTGAGTATGCCCTGTGCGTACCCTTATCAGCTCTCATCAGGAGCTGGTTTCAGGCCAAGCCTGCAACCCTCCTGATCCCCATTGGTCTTTTTCCCTTAATGGTTGACGACTTTTATGGTACCCAGTATCAAAGTGGCTCCTTTTCCTTAGTTAGTGTTGGGAGTGGTTTTCACCGCGCACCTGCGCAGTTTTTCTTTTCTGGCGCGCTGTGATCAGTGTCCTACATGCGTGTCATGGTTGTGTAGGTCGGTCAGTCTGCAGCGTCTGTGTCTAAAAGACAACAGCTTGACATTTGTGACGCGTGCGCATGTCGTGCAGACGAGTGGGTCTGTTATACTGTTGGAGGATGGAGCCCTGTATGGTTGACTTCGTTTAGTTATTACTCGCTACCGCGCCCAAGCATGGCCGCCTTCCCCCCTCATTTTTCCTTCATATCTCAGCATCTTTACCCCCTCGTGCTGACACAATGTGGCTGCATATCTCTGCATCGTTATCCCCTTGCGCTGACAGACCGTGGCTTTATTATATCTCTGCATCGTTATCCCCTTTCGCTTACACAATGTGGCTTTATTATATCTCTGCATCTTTACCCCCTTGCACTGACACAATGTGGCTGCAACTTCAGGCGTACGACTTCTTCTCGAGGAACAGACCAAAGGGCGTTCTCATGTTTGGAGAGTAAGTGGGTGCGCAAGGCCTTTCCTGTCCTGTGTGTGGCACATCAAGGATCAGACCAAAGGGCGTTTTCATGTTTGGAGAGTAAGTGGGTGCGCAAGGCCTTTTCCTGCGTGTGCCACACTACAGTCTGCTGCCTGCATGAAGAGACAAAAAAGGAAAGCTGTTCAGGCAGGCAGGCAGGCAGGGGGAAGCTCTCCTTATAGTTATATTAAAATTTAGTTTGTTGCCCACAGGTGCAACGTGTGCAGTGAGTGATATTTCTGTTTTGACAATTGAAAAGTGCAGGGCCTATGTTTGTTTGAGAGGTAAGTTTCGCAGTTCATTTATTAAGATGAGCATAGGCTGGCTGGACCTCACACCAACTAATTTTAGCAAACGAATGCTACATACACCCTGTGTGTCTGTGCCATGATATTCTGAGCAAATAAGGTATGCACAAATGAATTATGCACACAATCGTGTCTGCCATGACGCTCTGTAATCCTAGGCACTGTGATTTATTTTTTTTGTGCATTGTGCTCTCATGTGACTAACAAAGCCTTGCACATGATGCATGATATGCCGCTGTGCATTTTTTTTTGCTGTTCACCTGTTGCTCTTCTACTCTGCTTGCTGGCCACATGCTCTTTGTACCGCACACTTGCTCCTCCTTGCTGGATACCTGCTCTCTACTACTCTGTTTTCATCTTATATTCTGGTACATAGGTCAGGGGGAGGTAGAAAACTCCCTATGAGGCTAGAAACAAGCCGGCTACATTTGATCGCTTGCATTGGCCAATTATCCTTGCTGTTGCCATGTTTCCTATTATACTGTTTTGCATCTACGTGTCCAACATTCCTTGCTGTTCCAATGATATCTACTAGGGTAAACCATTTAGCAGCTACGTGCCCAACTTTCCTTGCTATTGCCATGATTCCTACGTACTGCTTTGCATGTACCTCCCCTACATCCTAACTACAACCTGGCTACATTTGATCGCTTGCATTGGCCATTATGTACTAATTTGCATCTACGTGCCCAACTTTCCTTGTTGTTGCCATATTTCCTACGTGCTGCTTTGCAGCTACATGCCCTACCTCCCTAACTACAACCTGGCTACATTTGATCGCTTGCATTGGCCATTATTTACTAATTTGCATCTACGTACGCCCAACTTTCCTTGCTGTTGCCATATTTCCTACGTGCTGCTTTGCAGCTACGTGCCCTACTTTCCGAACTACAAGCCTACAGCATGGAAGTCCAAGCTGGCCAAGAGGTGGACGCACGTCAAGGTACGATGTTGGTGTGACTGCAGCAAAAAGTAATAAAATTTTCATTGGTGTGACCAGTTTGCAGCAAAGAATAATAAAAGTTGCACTACACTGACTGCAGTTTGCAGCAAAGAATAAAAAAAGCTGCACTACACTGACAAGTGATTCCTAAGAGACCCTTGTAAGTCCGTGCTGGACTATGTAGCATAAATGGGCATGCACAAACAGTACAGAGCTCACAAGCAGGGCGTAACTGTCCCCAATTTGTATTGATGAAGGAAGAGCGGTTTCAGTACTAAGCGATGCAAGTGCTTTTGCAAATGGAAAGCAATAATGAAGAGAAGCTGGCACATGTGGTGCGCAGCTCTGATACATAAGTTTTTATTAGCTCTGAAATAAAACTTTAAGCATAAATATACAGGGTTGGCCAAAATTGTATTTGCACACCGTATATGATCGTATGTATGGTGATTTCCCTGCTAAAAATATTGTATATACTATATACATCGTAGTATGTATGGTTTTGGCCAACCCTTCACATACACAGGTTATGTGCCACGACCATCAAGCTGTCTAAGAACACGACCAGCCCAACAACCTTCCATTTGGCCACTACAGCATTATCTTGACTTCTACCTATACCCTTTGTAGTCCGATCCACAAGGTGCTTGGTTAACACAGCTTCAGCTACCACATCCGCATGCATTTATCGTTTGACCTTGCCCAGCCCAGCAAAAGTTCAATCACCATCGCACCCCTGCCCATCAGGTTGGATCTGCTGCTCTCCTGCTCTCCTGCTTTGGCCAGCAACCGATTGCTAAGCGCCTTCGTGGGGGCTACAAGATGTGGTCAGTGACTGAGGAAGCAGGGCAATTTGTCAACTACGAGCTTTTGCACTGTGATATATATTTGGCACGCTCACTTTACGCTTCCTCTGTAATCGCATGCGTGCTGTGCTGCGTGGCTATATCTACGTCTGGGGCACAATGTAGAAGCGAGTGTAAAGTACCAGCTTTTGCACTGTGATATTTATTTGGCACGCTCACTTTACGCTTCCTCTGTAATCACATGCGTGCTGTGCTGCGTGGCTGTATCTACGTCTGGGGCACAATGTAGAAGCGAGTGTTAACTACCAGCTTTTGCACTGTGATATTTATTTGGCACGCTCACTTTACGCTTCCTTTGTAATCACATGCATGCCGTGTTGCGTGACTGTAATTACGTTTGGGGCACAATGCAGAAGTGAGTCTTGTGCAGCAGGTACATGTAATTACGTCTATGTGCAGTAGGTAAATGTTATTGCGTCTGAGGTACATTGCAGAAGTGAGTCATGTGCAGCAGGTACAAAATTTGAACGTTGTTAATGGATATGTTTTAATGAACATTTACATACACAGGGACCAGACACTTGACCCCAAACACGACTTCCGTCTGACTTTCAGGTACGTAGTCATGCATCATGTGGATTCTCCTGTGCTTGCCCTAGAAATGTGAGACGACATTGACCTGCCAACCTCCTAAAGCACCTTCCTTTTTTGTTTCCTCTCTATTCTCATGAGGCCACGAGGACAGAGATCAACACTTGAATGTACTCCTGTTTTAACATACAAACAATTCAGATGTCATAACACACCTGTTTAAATTGGTGGCAAAGCATGCGCCTCTTTGTTAACCTCTGCTAGTAATATGGTGCTACTGGCACGTGACAATGTGCAAAGAGCAGCACTCACGATCGATTTTCTTCTTTGCCATGCTTATCTTCCACCTTTGTAGTCTTTGTATTCTTAGGTGTGTCTAGACGTGGAGAACTAGAGATTTAACCTTCAAACAATATATAATGTAACCTTCATAGTTAGCAGGGACGCAATCTAATTAGAGATTTAAACCAAATTAGGGTTGTAACCTTACAGTACCCTAAAAGGATTGTAATTGTCGCAGATTCTGCACTACAGCCATGTTGTCATTCGTTGCACGAGTGGCATAAATGATTAAGGCTTATTGATACAAGATTGGAATATTTTGAGAATAGGATAATAATTCTTTTGGTGGATGGGATCTAGGATTGAGTTTGTGAGATCTGGCTTGAGTGTGTGTTTTGTGGACTAAAATCCTCTTAGCTCTCACAGAAACAATCACACCTGGTGCCCTGTTCTTTATTTTTCCACACATTAGTAGTGTTGGCCAGAATCGTTTATATTCACCGTATATTTGAAGTCTCTGCCAAAACATACCGTGTATACACCGTACACAAATGGTTCTGGCCAACCCTACACACTTTTGCGCCTTCTTTTCATGCTTTTCTACACATTATTGTAACGAGCGCCTATATTGCCCTACAGCTTGTTCTGAGATGTTTCCTGAATCCATCTCCTGTGCTCTCTCAACTACTCTAAACCGTAGTATGAGCCTGTGTCAAGGTGTTAAGCACACCCTTGTCACGACTCTCTTGCTGCTTCAGTGTGAAGAACGCTCTGGCCTTGGAGGCCCTCATGTCCCCGGAAGAGCGGTCCACCTTCCCTCTCGTGTGGCGTGGCGAGTGGGTGTCCTTCATGTCCACTTACATGGTGGGTGTCCTTCATGTCCACTTACATGAGTGAGTGTTGCTGAGTGAGTGTTGCTCTTGTTGGCAAGCAAACATGTAGTTATTCTTTCCTCCTTGCGTTTCGGTTCATGACATGAGGTGGATCAACGGTTTCACTAACAAAGGCTCAGTTACATTGTCATTTGGCAAGCAAATTTCCTGTCCCCTTGTGTGGTACGTCACGGTTTTGATTGTTACCATTGGTATATCTCTTTACCGCTCTTTCAGCTCCGCTTACATGCTCGTGGCAAAACATTTAATCAATTTACAGTAGCAAATTTGCAGAGGGGGCTGACTGAGCCAAAAAAAGGGTCTTTTTAAAATGTGAATTGAGCACGTGCGCTCTAAGTTGCTATGATTAAGCTTAGCACCCAGAGGTAGCCCTTGCTCTAAACTTTTGACAGCACCTGAGCTTGAACATAGCAACTTAGGGCGCACGTGTCTGATTTTCTGCGGCGTGGACCCCACTTTTCACCACAAAATCTTCACAGCAGATCACCCACTCCACCAAATGGCATAATTTTGTGGTGTTGTCAGGAGGGTAAAAAATAAAAAGTAGTGGACGTCATGCCAAAAATCTCGGCGGGAGGCCCAAAAAGACCACCCACCACCCACCCACCCCCACTACTGCCCCCTCGGGACGAAAAGGTTACCATTCTGCTCCTTTTTAAATTCTGCATCCGTCTGCATACTTACCAAGATATGCAATTGAAGGGGTGCAGAGTTATGGGGCAAAAACTGAGATACGGACGCCCATGCACACATGACCTACCAAGCACCCACAACTGACTTACACAGCCCCATATTGCC
>Ga0307942_1001432_pt1:12500-19023 | contig 19023 bp, 20 predicted proteins | sample OrgLakmetagen175_FD_201846 | JGI IMG/M metagenome (GOLD analysis project Ga0307942, IMG submission 201846) | Saline water microbial communities from Organic Lake, Antarctica - #175 | ecosystem: Environmental > Aquatic > Non-marine Saline and Alkaline > Saline | place: Antarctica... | reverse complement strand
CCGTGACCTGTAAGGACGGCGTTTCGTGTGTGTGTGTGTGTGTGTGTGGGGGGGGGGGGGGGGTGTTAGGTGCCCGTGACCTGTAAGGACGGCGTTTCTAGCACGTTTAGCATGAAACCCCTTGCGATGTTGCGATCTAAAATTTTTTTGTTACCAGATGTGAAAAGTCGTAGCATTCAAGCTCATAACCAAGAGTTCATAGTAACCACTCTGTGCCGTGTTTGCCTCAAAAGAAATGTGCAGGCCAACAAGTCACGTTGGACACAACAATGCGTACCGGTAAGTGCTACAACGCAGACATAAATAGAGCCATTCAGCAAAAGCTCTGTAGAACTGCATGACAAGTGAGATATGTGTGTGTGTGCCTAGAAATATATGCAACGCTTGTAAACCAGTCTCAGCGCCGCATGCAATATGATGCATCCCCAAGGAGGGTCAAGTGCTTCCTTATGGCCATTGCAGAGCAGCGGTGGCAAGCCTGCATCCATGCCTAGGGTCAAGTGCTTCCTTATGGCCATTGCAGAGCAGCGGTGGCAAGCCTGCATCCATGCCTAGGGTCAAGTGCTTCCTTATGGCCATTGCAGAGCAGCGGTGGCAAGCCTGCATCCATGCCGAGGGTCAAGTGCTTCCTTATGACCATTGCAGAGCAGCGGTGGCAAGCCTGCATCCATGCCTAGGGTCAAAGTGCTTTTCCTTGTGACCATTGCAGAGCAGCGGTGGCAAGCCTGCATCCATGCCGAGGGTCAAGTGCTTTTCCTTATGGCCATTGCAGAGCAGCGGTGGCAAGCCTGCATCCATGCCGAGGGTCAAGTGCTTCCTTATGGCCGTTGCAGAGCAGCGGTGGCAAGCCCGTATCCATGCCGAGGTCCAAAGGGATGTGCATGGTCCTCGAAGTTTTGCACATCACACATCGACCTACCCACCCAAGGGGCACCTTCTCCCTGTTTAGCGAGACAAGTGCTCCACCGTACACCACCTACCAGCACAGCCTCAACAGCTAGTAAATGCCATTTTCTTTCTTCCAACACAGCCTTCTTCTGACACACCCACCAGGGCACCAGTGGACCATCCAACACATCTTCCAACACAACATCTTCCAACACAGCCTTCTTCCGACACACCCACCAGGGCACCAGTGGACCATCCAACACAACATCTTCCAACACAGCCTTCTTCCGACACACCCACCAGGGCACCAGTGGACGGTTGGCTCTGGGTCAGGGCGTAGCTGTCGCTAGAGTTGTTGAAGGACTTAGAGGTGTTCAGGCTCCCGCTCTTCATGCTGGAGTTTATAAGGCCCTGTGGTGTGGGGGGTATACGCACGTACACACACAACATGTGGGTGCAGGCGGGATTTATGCGGTGCACAGAACGGGGGGGGGTGCATGTGTGTGTATCAGTACGTGTGATACGTGTAAAGCAGTCATTGCTGTGAGTGAGGATCAAGGTGAAATTTAAGCTCCGAAATGCTAACCAGTGCAAAAAGTGTTCATCCTAGGGGCCCTCACAGCCCTGCTTGACAGAGTGCGCCCTGACTAAGAGGTCCGTCCTTGTCAGCTGTGGAACACACACACACACACAGCCGACCCATGCACACGTGCACTGGGCAAGTCCACAGATACGCACCTGGTACAGAGAGTGGCTGCTGCCACCCTCGCCTGCCTGCGCGGTCTGAATTTCTTCGTACTCATCCCCCAGGATTTGGGTCAGCACGTGATACACGTGCGGCGATACAACCTACGGTCAAAAGGCAGGGAGGGGCATGTGCGCTTTTGTGCTGCATGTGTGTGCGTGTGTGTGTGTGCGTTTGTGTGTGTGTGTGTGTTTGTGTGTGTGTGTGAGCATGTGTGGCGATACGACCTACGGTCAAAAGGCAGGGAAGGGCATGTGCGTTTTTGTGCTGCGTGTGTGTGTGTAAGAGTGTGTGTGTGTATGTGTGAGCGTGTGAAGATACGACCTACGGTATGCAGGGAGGGGCATGTGCGCTTTTGTGCTGCGTGTGTGTGTTTGTGTGTGTGTGTGTATGTGTGTGTGAGCATGTGTGGCGATACGACCTACGGTATGCAGGGAGGGGCACGTGTGCTTTTGTGCTGTGTGTGTGTGAATACGTGTGTGTATGTTTGTGTGTGAGCATGTGTGGCGATATGACCTACGGTATGCAGGGAGGGGCATGTGCGCTTTTGTGCTGCGTGTGTTTGTGTGTGTGTGTGTGAGTGTGTGTGTGTATGTGTGTGTGTGAGCAAGTGTGGCGATACGACCTACGGTATGCAGGGAGGGGCGCGTGTGCTTTTGTGCTGTGTGTGTGAATACGTGTGTGTATGTTTGTGTGTGAGCATGTGTGGCGATACGACCTACGGTATGCAGGGAGGGGCACGTGTGCTTTTGTGCTGTGTGTGTGTGTGTGTGTGTGTGTGTGTGTGTGTGAATACGTGCGTGTGTGTGAGCGTGTGGGGATACGACCTACGGTATGCAGGGGGGGGCATGTGCGCTTTTGTGCTGCGTGTGTGTGTGTGTGTGAGCATGTGTGTGTTAATACGTGTGTATGTATGTGTGTGAGCATGTGTGGCGATACGACCTACGGTATGCAGGGAGGGGCATGTGCGCTTTTGTGCTGCGTGTGTGTGTGTGTGTGTGTGTGTGTGAGAGCATGTGTGGCGAAACGACCTACGGTATGCAGGGAGGGGCACGTTTGCTTTTATGCTGCGTGCTTATGTGTGTGTGTGTGTGTGTGTGTGGGTGTGTGCAAGTGCACGTGTGTGTGCTTATGTGTGTGCGAGCGTGCGCGGCAATACGACCTACAGTATGCAGGGAGGGGCATGTAAGCTTTTGTGCTGTGTGTGCTGCGTGTGTGCGTGTGCGTCCATGTGTGTGGTTATGTGTGTGTGCCTATGCAAACATGCTTTGCAAGCGACGGGGAAGCCAGAGACACTTTGGAGTGCATTATACAGGGAGCTTACATGCGCTTGCATGTGTGTGTATGTGTACGCATTCATCCTCTCACTCACTCCATTCACCTTTGTGCTTGCATGTGCTTGCTTGCATGTGTGTTTATGTGTGTACGCATTCATCCTCTCACTCACTCCATTCACCTTAATGCTTGCATGTGCTTGCTTGCATGTGTGTGTGTGTGTGTGTACTTGCATGTGTATGTGTGTGCATTCATCCTCTCACTCACTCCAGTCACCTTTGTGCTTGCATGTGCTTGCTTGCATGTGTGTGTGTGTGTGTGTACTTGCATGTGTGTGTGTGTACGCATTCATCCTCTGACTCACTCCATTCACCTTGGTGCTTGCATGTGCTTGCTTGCATGTGTGTGTGTGTGTGTACGCATTCATCCTCTCACTCACTCCATTCACCTGTGTGGCCACCTACCTCACATATTTCCCGCAGCCTCGAGCTGATGTCCGAGAAATTGGAGTTCACGCAGGACAGGCAGTACACCACGCCAAACACCTCCTGACCCTCTCCCTTCAAGGGGAACACCACCACAGACGTGGGGGGCTTGATGATGCGCGTGTTGAAGATGTCACTGCTCACGTGGCCTGTGTAAGTGAGTGTGTGTGCGTGTGTGTGTGTGTGTGAATCATGGTTAACTGGTGTGTGTGCGTGTGTGTGTGAATTATAGTTAACTGGTGTGTGTGTGCGTGTGTGTGTGTGTGAAATTTGCTTAAGAAGGTTCTGTGAATGAGAAAGGGGGGGTACCATAATGCCAGTCCCAGGTTCTTCTTGTCTGTGCGGGGCACGATCATTTTCTGGCCAAACTTTCAGCACAGACACGAGCGCAGACGCGCGCACATGTACACGCACTGCGGTCAAACCATGGGTGAGAGAATGAGGTGTGCAATGCCCACCCAGATGCTGGCAAGAGTAAAAGAAAGCACAAGGTGAGCACACACACCTAAAAATGCATACACACATGCACACACACAACTACACACACAGATGTAACCAAACTTGCTGACCTGACTGGTTGATGAGCTTCTGCACATCTGGGATCATGACCTGCAGGGGAAAAAAGTGAAGAGTCATGGTTAAACTGCAAAGGACATTTTGCGCTATTTCCACTCGCACCATGCAGTGCTCTGCTGCTACAAAAGCTCGGTGTGAGTTCAAACGACAAAAGGATAAAGAGCCCTTGCTCACTGGAAAGTTGTAATCAGAACTGCAATTCACGACACACAGGCACGCCCCTAGTGATACCATATAACCTCGCATAATCCCATCCATGTATTAAAATGTTGTACCATCCACACACATAGCACACACACTTACACACACACACCTGTTGGCCACTGCGTTGTGCTATCTTCATCACTGTGCTCTTCAGCGCCACTATAGTGCGCAAGATCCCCTTGTTTGCCTGTGTATATGTTGTGTGTGTTGTGTGTGTTGTGTGTGTGGAAATGTGTGTGGAAATGTGTGCGGGGTGAGGCTCAACAAGCAAAATGAAGGCAGGCTGGCAGTATGGTGCAGCACATCCATACAAACAAACACACAACACGAGCCTGTGTGTTGTTCAAAGGCTCCTAAGCTCGTACATCATTACGAGCCTGTGTGTTGTTCATAGGCTCCCAAGCTCATACATCATTACGATGAATACACAAGTGGAGGGCAGACCTGGCTGCTCAGACTTTTATCCCTCCCCCCCCCCCCCACACACACCTGTGTGCTGCTCATACAAATGATACGCAAGCAAAGAGCAGTCCTGGCTTGGTCAGACCAATATACACACGCCTGTGTGTTGCGCACACGTTGCCTAAATCATGCAATATCACATATCACGCAAGGAGGGTTTGAACCCGGCTCACCTGCACTTCCCGCAGCAAGGTCGCGGAGTGGCTGCTGCTGGTATGGGGTGCACGCAGCATCAAGGGGGACGGCACCTGCACACAGGAGTTTTTGTACTGAGCAGTGCTTACTGCTGTGTTTGATGGAGTGAGTAGTGCTTATTGCTGTGTTTGATGGAGGCTGGTATGGGGTGCACGCAGCATCAAGGGGGACGGCACCTGCACACAGGAGTTTTTGTACTGAGTAGTGCTTACTGCTGTGTTTGATGGAGTGAGTAGTGCTTATTGCTGTGTTTGATGGAGGCTGGTATGGGGTGCACGCGGCATCAAGGGGGACGGCACCTGTACACAAAACTGTTTGTACTGAGTAGTGCTTATTGCTGTGTTTGATGGAGTGTACACAGGAGTTTTTGTACTGAGTAGTGCTTGCTGCTATGTTTGATGGAGTGTACATTGGAGTTTTTAATCGAGAAGTGCTTGCAGCTGTGTTTGATGGAGTGCGCTGTGAGTGAGGAAGCAGAGTGCCAGAGGAGCAAAACTTCTCAGTCTGACAATTTCACACAGATAACACGCACAGGCTTAAATGCATACGCATTTGTTCTCTCTCTCACACACACACACACACACACACACACGCACACACATGTACACACGCACACACAAATCAAACACACGCATGCCTAAGTGCACCTGGGACAGGTCGTCAAAGATGGTGGCAGCCATGGCGTTGTCGGCTGTCAAAGCGACCTTGTACCACACGTGGTCGTTGCTTTGGTGACCCAGCATTGTGCGGATGCTCTGCACCAGCAGGCGCACTAGACCATCCAAGGAAGGCACCGCCTGGTGTGTACGTGTTAACATGTGTGTGTGTGTGCATGTGTGAGCTGGATTAGATTATGCATGGGTATGTGCATAATCTCACAGCCACTGGCTGGACATGTACGGAGTTTTGAGTTTCAAAGGCAATTGCGGTTCAAACACCACATGTGTGCTATATTCTTCTTGAAATCCAGCTTGTTTAAAACCCAGCTTGCTCTACACCAGCAGGTGCCTCCCCCAGTAATGGTTAACATGTTGCGCGTGCGCGATTCATGTGTATGTGCTTGTGTATGTGTGTATGTATGTGTGAATGTTTAGGAGCGTGCACGTGCTGGAGTCATGTGTGGGGACTGTGATGATGTGATCATTCTCCAGCATCTTTCCCTCACAAAAACACGTGTGTCGTAGCCACGTGGAAAGCCAACGTTGACTGAGTCAGTTACCCACCCATTATCAATTATCAAGCACCACTAACACAGCCACCTAGTACCCATTTGTCTGTTACCACCAAGCCACTTCACCATACAGCCCACCCTGCCACGCGCACCTGCACTTCCTTGACCAGCGTGAGGTGCCGCTGGAGGCCGTTGTCTTTGACCATGCTGGACAGGCTGGCTGCTACCAGCTGCATGTAGGCAGACCACCTGAGCTTGCGTGCATGCGTGCATGTGTTTAAGCGTACGCGTGTGAGTGTGAGAATGCATGTGTGCATGTGTGTGTATGTGTTCGTGTGTGTAATTGAAGCAACTGGGCGAACAAGCAGGCTGAAACGAATTGTTGTGTTTGTGTGTATGTATAAAGGATGAGGATCCTGCTGAAATCGACAAATAGGAGCACAAAATTGAGCCATCAGTGTTGTCTAAGCAGCGAGGATCATTGTTTTTGAGAGCCACTATATATTTGGTCAGAAAGGGATC
>Ga0307942_1001432_pt1:0-10000 | contig 19023 bp, 20 predicted proteins | sample OrgLakmetagen175_FD_201846 | JGI IMG/M metagenome (GOLD analysis project Ga0307942, IMG submission 201846) | Saline water microbial communities from Organic Lake, Antarctica - #175 | ecosystem: Environmental > Aquatic > Non-marine Saline and Alkaline > Saline | place: Antarctica: Organic... | reverse complement strand
CATCATTGCATAACGGCACTGTTGCCTCGATGCAAGAAAACGAAGGCTTCGTACAAGTCAGGTGTGCAGGTCCAAAAATGTTTGGAGTGGTTTTTTCTGGGGCACATCAAGAACATTTTGTGTGCAACAACGTGCATGCAGACGTAATTGCGATTTCACCACAGAGTGCAACGTGCAGAATGCATTGTGTACTCTCCTACGTTTGTAGCATCAGGCCTTTAAAAAGCACACTTGTTAGCACTCATCTAATCTGTGACCCTAAAATCACACAGGGGTTTGCATGTTTTTATGTGCGTGTGGGTGTGGGTGCGCACATGTATTGACGATGTGCGTATGTGTGTGGCATGTTGTTCCAGGGGCGACAAGGGGGGCAGAGCGGGTGTGGTGAGGATGCTAGACGTTCCTGGCCACGAGCGGCTGAAGAGGAAGCGGGAACAGCACTTGGCAGATGCCTGTGCTGTGGTGTTCGTCCTGGATGCCACAGACATAACGCCCCACAAGGTTTGTGTATATGTGTGTGTGGTAGTGAAGGGTATTAGGGAGCCCTGGCAGTCACTAAAGCCCTGTGGTGCCTTTCGCGTGCTTCGCTCAAGATTAGTCCAGGCTATTCTCAAATTGCGCAGATTCATTTTGTCGTCTCAATGCACCCAGGGACCTTGCGGTTGGTACCCTGTCTGTTTTGGTTGTACTATGCTCGTGGGTAGTTTTACCCAGCCTGATGAGTGCAAAGAGAGTGGCTGTGAGGTTTGCATTAGTGATTTGTTGTACCCAGCCTGATGAGTGCACCCAACCTGATGAGTTAGCATTGGTGATTTGTTGTACCCAGCCTGATGAGTGCAAAGAGAGTGGCTGTGAGGTTTGCATCGGTGATTTGTTGTACTTGCACTCATGTTTATCGTTGACTTTGGTGAGTGCATGAGGAGAGTGGCTTGTTGTGCGAGGTTTGCATTGTGGTGATTCGTAATCGGGTAAGTGCATGAGAAAGCCGGTTGCTGTTCGTTGGATCAGAGCTTCACGAGGGCTGCTGCCAAAAAAAATGGCTGCAGGAAGTTGGTTCCTGTTTTGTCTTTGGATTCATACCAGTCTACAGGCTATCGCAGACGAAGTAAGGAAGGCCTGGAACGCCTGATTGCGCATATGCTTTCTGGTGGAATTTTTGCGCATCTTGCTGTCATTGAGTGTGCGATGAGATGGGTATGAGATGTGACGGAGTGAGTCCGTCTGCTTTTGTCGCTACCAAGGTGGGATGTGAATTGCAGTCCTTTTGCAGTATAGGCATAGGTGCTGGTAATCCCAGGACGGCTGCTGGCTGTTGTTGCTGACGCGCAGCTCTGAGTGTGGTTATAGCAACAGCATTTACAGCTCAGAGGTTATAGCAACAGCATTTACATAGCACAGCTCTGAGTTGTTTATAGCAACAGCATTTACCTAGGGTTGGCGAGAACCGTATATGTGTAGGGTTGGCCAGAACCATATATGTACGGTTATTATAGGGTATTTTTGGCAGGGAAATCACCAAATATACGGTCATATACGGTGTGTATATACGGTTCTGGCCAACCCTATGTATATGCACCATATATGACCGTATATTTGGTGATTTCCCTGCCAAAAACACCGTAGATACATGGTTCTGGCCAACCCTACATTTACAGCATTACCGAGCCTTGGGTTGCGGTATGATAGTCATTTTGAAGCCTGATAATCTGATAATGGCAACTCCATAACACAAGCATACTCCCAAGTTTAGCATACTAGCCTTTCCGTCACTACTGTTGTTTTTATAGGCCTAACATTTTGTACACAGAAAGGGATGGATCCTGTCATTGGTCTGATTAAATAAAGCACTCGACCTTTTAAGAAAAGCACACCGACGTTTTTTTTTGGTACGTCAGTACTAGCTTGGTACCTCACCTTGCTACTAGCGTTGCATTACTAGCTTTACATTTCTAGCGTTGCATTACTATTGACTGCATCACTACCACGTGTTGCTATACCATGTGTTGCGATACCACGTGTAGCTTCACATATGTTACGTCTCCACGTAATCCGCTCCTGTATGTTCCTGTTGTAACTTGCTACGTTACAATTTGTAAGCGCAGTTCATTTAATTGATAGGAAAAGGGGCACGCTCATTATGAGAGCGACGCGATTAGTAAAACTAGTTTTGCAGCCTTTGTGCTTGCTTATGATATTTATGCATATAGGAGGAAATATCCAATTCGCGGTCATGAACGGTGTGTGTCTGTATGTGTGTGTGCGTGCGTGCATTAGTGTGTATATGTGTAGGCCTGTGTTTATGTAAATCTGGCCCACCCTGCTATAAAGCCTGGACGTTTCTCTTACTGTGCTAGGTTGAGGCTGCGGAGGAGCTGTTTGAAGTGTTAACCCACCCCACAGTTGCGAGGAGACGCACACCCATCCTGCTGGCCTGCAATAAAATGGATGTGGAAACGCAGGTGTGAGGAATGAGCTGCTGGTGTCGTTCATGTGATTTTGATTGGTGTCGTTCACGTTGATTGGTGTCGTTCGTTGATTGGTGTCGTTCATGTGATTTTGATTGGTGTCGTTTGGTGTCGTTCATGTGATTTTGATTGGAACTAATAAAACAAGTAGGGTGTGATCATGGATAACAAAATATGGGGCGGAGCCTGCGCTGCAACCTGCATTGAAGTTGTACCTAATGTTGTGAGAGCGATTCAGAGGAAGCTGCACTCCCTCTGCACCTCACTGCTCCTGTTCAACCATTTCTAAGATGGCAGCCTGGTCTTTGCAATGAAGAGCGGCATTCAATTGAGTCAGACAATTCAGGGGGGGCTGCGCCCCCCCTGCACCCCCCTGCTCTTGCATTTGCACAGTCCCTGTCATACCATACCGTGTCTGTAGCTGTTTGCTTGCCAGTGGTGTGTCAGACCTCCAATATACACCTCAACAGCTGTGGATCATGTGAGTGAGCAATTCAGGGGGGGCTGCAATCCTTCTGAACTGCTACTCTGAACGCCAGAGCTCCAAACAGTTGTTCAGAGCCACCACCTCTGACTGGGCTGCTGCTTTCTGTGCCTGCTGAGTGGCATTGCCAGGCTGAGATTGTTGCTCCAAGTGCTGTGCCAAGTGCTGGATGCGGGCCCTCTCCCGGGCCCTCGCTCGTCTGTCCTCCCGAGTGCTGTGAAGCTGCTGCCGTCTCTGCTCTGCTGCTGCATGTGCTGCTAGCGTGTTGGGGTCGGTCAGCCTTCTACCACACTCAACAACACCACTGAAGAAGGGCTAAGAATATGATGGGAAGCATTCTAAATATATGATAAAAACACCCAATTGAATCCCGGGGGGTACAGTGACACGCGACCCCTTGGGGTCACGAGTGGAGGGGGGTTTGACCGGGGTGTTCCAGAATCAGCGCAAAATTAGCTTCTATTTCATACAATTTTGCACTCTGAGGTGGCCTGGGAGGCTCAAAGCTCTATTCTTTCAGTCAAATTTTACATGAACATAAGGGGGACTACGCCCCAGGGGGCTCCGCCCCAAAAACGCTTTACTTCAACATAAGCACGCCTTAACCAAAATTTGTGCCAGTGAACAAGGAAAACAAGAAGGCAGCAGGAACCACTCCCCCGGCATAGTCAATTCAGGAGCCAATTGGTGAAGGGGCATCCTGCAATATGTGCGTTCATCCCTGTTTCTGATCCCCCTTTATGTTCCTGAGTATATAAGTTATCTGCGTCCACCCAGCGGCGCTGATCCCAATCCAACAACTTATTTTCCCATACCACGCAGGTAGTGGGGTACACCTGCGCTCTTTGTGTTCCTTCCCTTTTGTTCCTTGTGTTCCTTCCCTCTTGTTCCCACACACAATGCCCCCCCACACTGGAACGTACTGTGCGCTCAGGCACACTCAGTGGATTTCGTGCGCCGTACGGTGGAGAAGCAGCTGGAGTCAATGCGCAAAACGCGCATCGCACTGTCACCAGAGGCAGCAGCAAAAGCCTCGGTACTGGGCCCTCTGAGCAAACCCCTCACTTTGTCAGGGCTGCGGAACCCCATCACTGTGTCAGGCGTGTCAGCCAAATCAGGGGACGTGGGGGTGGTGCACTCGTTTTTAGCGTCTCGGCGTTAGGACCGGACCTTGCTTTTGGCTGGGTCTAATTAGCATGTAGTACAGTGACACACTGATCACCAGATTCGATTGGGGCACCCTAAAAGGAAAAAAAAGACTCCGCTGGTAGTGATGACACAGCCAGCATGATTAATGCATGATTAATGCACCTTACATAAATACCTGTAGTGTTCTTTAAAACCCAGTTGAAGTCCTCAGCTATACTTACATTTTGTCATGCCCAATTGGTGGCAGTGGCGGTTTGTGTGATTTGGACAGTTACTGCTTGGTGTGCTGAGTCTTGTTTTGTGCTGCAACACTGACTTGTTAATACAGTCTAGTGTGGAAAAAGGCAAATAGTGTAAACAATACCGACATGGATCAGGGGGGAAAGTAGTGTCATGCATCCTCCAATGGACGCAGAAGTATAGTTGTTTCGGTTTACAAGAAATGTTTACAAAAGAAGTATAGGTATGCAAAGGAACAGCACAAGGTCTCTGCGACATTCTCCAAGGAGCATCCGTTACTCTCCACATCATCCTCTTGGGTGCAGGCGGCACCATCTACAACACTCACACTCTGAAGCCTTTCAAGGAACTGGGTCTTATTTCTCAAAGAGTTAGTAAGAAGCTTGCCTCCAAGCTCCATGTGCACTCTGTGAACTTTGCTGCTAAACTTGTCCATACCAGACGTACCCTATCCAGTACTGTTATCAACTCTCATTAGGAGCCGGTTTCAGGCCAAGCCAGCAACCCTCCTGATCCCCATTGATATTTCCTTTCCTCCTTTTGGCGGATGAGGAGCTTTACAGTACTTGGTACCAAAGTGGCTCCTTTTCCTTAATTGATGTGGGGAGTGGTTTTCACCGCCTGCGTAATTTTTCTTTCCTCTTCTTTTCTTATAGGTGTGTAGAGGCATACACTTCAGCCACTTGCCTATGTAAAACCACGTCACCTGGAAACAGGAAAGGGCTTCTCTGATGTGGATGTACACTGTATTCAGACGGGGCTCAATAATCAGCATTAGCAGGATTCTGGGCAAGCTGATTGATAATTGGTTGCGCCTTCGGACCAAGAAAGGCCTTTAAAGTGAAAAACTTGACCTATGTAAACACACATAATTGTTGTCCCTAATGCTTTTATCATAATAGCTCTGTATGTCCACGCCTGTGCGCTCTCTGCTCATACTCGTGTGCGTGTATCTATCTCTGCTAATGCTACTCATCTTTAGTTGGCTGCCACACCGCTGTCCCTTCCCGGAGCTCGGACTGTTTACTCAGGCATTCCCAATCTCATTGTGTTACACGTTAATATGACTAGGCTCTCCAATCGATTGGAGAACTCAAACGGTACAGGGTTTCTTGGGGATCACCTCTATTGGTACCTCTTATAATGCTTTAAACGTTAAAAAGCCCATCAGCCTAACATTCATGGCTGCTGGTCACCTGTAGACCTTTGTAAACCTAAAAACGCTCACATGTCGTCAATTGATTACCAGAACTTTGAAACCCAGAAGATAAAGGTTATCAATAAGACTGGCATATCCAGCTTATTACTGAACAAGACATGCAGAGACCAACAACTACCAACTAACTGCTTGTTACAAAAATTGTCGCTGCCACTGCCAGTGATTGGGCGCGACTGAGCATCTACCAAGCAGGACCACTAACGCGACAGGAGGGCTCCCTCAGGCCCCCTTTTTTCTATCTACAACCTCTTTATTCTTTTCAAGTGCTTCCACGTATGCCTCTTTTTCTATTTCACCTCACTCCCGATTTAAAGGCAAATCAAGCCTTATTCATGCTGGCTGTGTCATCACTACCAGCGGAGTCTTTTCTTTTCCTTCCTTTTTCAGGCAAACATGTGATTCTGTCTGGAAAGTGGAGCGACTAGTTTAAAACTTTAAAACCCTCCTATGTCTTACTGCATATCAACTTTGGTACTTAGATGCGAGCATCAGCCATACACTGAACAGGTCCTCAGGGTAAGCAAAGACACGAACACGCAACGCCATCGTGAATCCTGACGCCTGGGTGCCCAGTACAGCTACAGCCTGCAAGAAGGGTGTGGGTGCACTTTTCAAGCTCAGGGAGCCTTCCTGACCAGGGAAATGGTGGATGCAGCTGTCTGGTTATGTTCCTCAATAACATGTTTAAGGGCCTTAGCTACAGTCACTTTACCGACAGCTATTGGACGACGTTGGCATGATAACAATAGACAGGAAAGGAATCGTGATATGAGGAGTTGGTCGACAGTTGAGCGCTTATATTTGTTAAGTTGAAAAACAATAGGAGTACAAGGCAGTGAATAGCCGCTCCCCGCATCAATCAAGGAAAAGGAGCCACTCTGGTACCAGTCATCGTAAAATTACCCAACCACTCGTTTAACAAGCCAGTTGCAGACCCCTACCGAACCAACTTTTAATGACTTGCTTCAAAATGCATGTGCATTCTGTCAAGTATGCTGCTACTCTTGTCCATACCAGGCAAACCCTTTCCAGTACCATTATCAAATCTCATCAGGAGCCAGTTTCAGGACAAGCTTGCAACCCCCTTGATCCTCATTGCTGTTACTTCCCTCTTTGTCTTGAAGAGCCCTACGGTCCCCAGTTCAGAAGAGGCACCTTTTCCTTGATTTCTGTGGAAGCGATTTCCATCTGCCCATTTAGTTTATTTTCTATTCATAAATTTCAGTGTCTTTTAACACAGAAGGGCCTCCATTTGTTGACACCCTGAGTCTGGTATTGGTCAACACAGTGGTTCGAGCTGGTGACCTGCTATACTGTATATACCTACTATACTATACTGTATATACTATACTGTATACTGGCTACTGTGCCCCCGCGGACCCATCAGCAAAGCAGGCGTAAGCAGGACACAAGTGTTCACTGCATCGAACATCGGTGCTGTCAATGCACACCACATCCACCTTCCACACAAAAAACTGCAAGGCTAGGAGAGCAATTTTTGCTTGCCAGCTCTTGTGCATAAAGCCTGCTGCTGATACCTTTCCTCCCCTAAGATCATAACCGGCCTCCTGCTTTAATAAACCACCGCACAAACCGGCCACCTGCTTTAATAAACCACTGCATAAACCTCCTGCTTTAATAAACTACTGTGCATAAAGAAGGGGAACAACAAACTCCTACCTGCGGGTCTGTGAGGAGGGCAGCTACAATGTCCTCCGGGCTGAGACTGTGGTGGTGAAGAGGCACTCCCTGCAAAAATAAGATGAAAGCACAAAGGCACGATGGCTGAATGCACCACCTCAAGGAGTGTGAGCGGGGGCTCGTGTGGCTTGTGTGCTAAATTAAAGAAGGGCACTCTTTATTTCTAACAACTCGAACGACCCTCTTACCAAGCCACCTCACGAGCTCTGTGTTTGACTCAGTAGATACCTAGCGTATGCAGCCAGCAAGCTCACATTCAAGCACAGGCAGCTGTCATCCTTTCAGGAGGGTAACTAGGACGACAAACAACTCCCAAATGACGACACTGTGTCTTGCACAGCGTAATGGCACGTCTGAGAACCCAAAACGCGACAGCAATTATCTACTCGGTGCCCTTTCCCGAACAAACCAAACAAAATCACGGGTCGCACATCCTGTCTGAGCTTCCAGCTCCCTCGTTTGCTCATCATTTCCTCCACCTTCTTACCTTGAAAACACAGCCCAACGGCACGGCATGCTTGATGGCCGACTGGAATTCTTCATTCCCCGGTGCCACTTCCCCTGTCAGGGCCTCCTGCAATTATAGGTGCACTCTGATATGCCTAGTGCAGAACCTCCTGCCTGTACATGGAACGCTGTGAACCATTCACCCCTAACATTACATAGCAGCATAGCAACCTTTGGAGTCCAAGGCGTGCAGGCACGCATCACACACAGCCATTCACAAGTGCACAGGCAACCCCACTCACACACAGCATGCACTCACACACAGGACTTGTCAACACCTCACTCCCGTTACGTCACACACACATACACACACACGTGCATACAAGCTTTGGCAACTGATTTACTCCCATGTTCACACCACGCGTGGATGCACAACAGCCTGTGTTTGACCTATACCACATGCTGAGCACTGAGCACAAACCCCACCTACGCACGGACGACGATTTAAATGCTCGTCCGATTCAAACGCTCACATGTCTCCACACAGGAATGGACGATAAACGATAGTCAAAGCGACGGATTGGACTCACATGCTCGTACGCCTCCAGGGCAGGCATAAGCAGGTGCTCTAAAGACACATCCCACGTGATGATTTCCCTGCCGGAGCTGGTGCCCCACAGCTTGTTGCAATGAGATTCAAGGCCTTCTTTCACTTTGCCTTCCTGTGTTTCAGGCAAGCAATGTAGTGTGTGTATGCATCTGAGTGTGTTAGGTAGCCTTTGTGTGTGTATGTGTGTGTATGCGTCTGCCAAGGATGCTATTACTGAGACCTTTTTATAACAGATTAACCGGAACAGGGAGAGAGATGGGTTGACGCAAATTTAGCTCGGACGCTATTCAGCCATTGCTGACAAAGCTCTGAGCCAGATGCATTTATCAGTAGATGTGTATATCAGTAAGAAAATTGTAACAGAGAACAGAACAAAACTCGTATTTTGTCGTAAAGTTCAGCTCATGCTATCAAGGTTTTCAAGCTGTATTACTGTATTACCTATAGTGAGCTGTGCACTTACCAGCCACACTTCCAGGGCCAGTGCGTTCGCACGAGGAGGGCGCAGAGGCAAGGTTGACCTGCAAAAGAGTATGTGTGTGCATGTGTGTGTGCATGTGTGTAGTGTGTGTTTGTGCACGCTAGTAATGAGCTGGTGTGTTTGTGCACGCTAGTAATGAGCTGGTGTGTTTGTGCACGCTAGTAATGTGTTGGTATGTTTGTGCACGCTAGTAATGTGTTGGTGTGTTTGTGCACGCTAGTAATGAGCTGGTATGTTTGTGCACGCTAGTAATGTGTTGGTGTGTTTGTGCACGCTAGTAATGAGCTGGTATGTTTGTGCACGCTAGTAATGAGTTGGTGTGTTTGTGCACGCTAGTAATGAGTTGGTATGTTTGTACACGCTAGTAATGTGCTGGTGTGTTTGTGCACGCTAGTAATGTGTCAGTGTGTTTGTGCACGCTAGTAATGAGTTGGTTCAGGCACTGCTGCAAAAGCGCTATCAGGTCTGCTTGTGCTCATGGTGCTGATGTGCGCTTGTACATGTGAGGAGGGTGATATGCGCTTGTGCATGCGAGGAGGGTGATGTGCGCATGTGCACTTGTGCATGCGAGGAGGGTGATGTGCGCATGTGCGCTTGTGCATGCGAGGAGGGTGATGTGCGCATGTGCACTTGTGCATGCGAGGAGGTGATGTGCGCATGTGCTCTTGTGCATGCGAGGAGGGTGATGTGCGCTTGTGCATGCGAGGAGTGTGAGCATAACAGGGTGCCTAGCCTTTGCCTTTTTTGGTCTCCAACTCATATGCGGTGCGGATACAATAGCAATTTTCTCCAAGCCTATCCCTAAGCTTCTGGGCCAATGTGTGTATACATAACATTGTCGCTAATCTAAATTAAAAGTCCCTCTCCCCCTCTGCAATCTGAGCTGGACATGGTCGATGGCTTGATGGCGCGCCCGTACTTTTGCACCATGTTTTTTTATTCTACCTCATTACTCTGAGTTGCTTTTGCCTTCCATCTGCATATAAGAGGATGCGTGAGCGCGTGCCTTGCTCCAGTAGTAGAGGATTGCATTGTATTGTATTGTATGGGATTATATTGGAGGATTGGATTGGATTGGATTGGACTGGATTGAATTGGACTGGACTGAATTGGATTGGATTATCTGATACAGTAAAGGACACGTGAGCGTATGCCTTTCTCCAAGTAGCAGTGCATGCAGCTTCTGACAAACAGGCTGTGCCCC
>Ga0307942_1001429_pt1 | contig 19036 bp, 17 predicted proteins | sample OrgLakmetagen175_FD_201846 | JGI IMG/M metagenome (GOLD analysis project Ga0307942, IMG submission 201846) | Saline water microbial communities from Organic Lake, Antarctica - #175 | ecosystem: Environmental > Aquatic > Non-marine Saline and Alkaline > Saline | place: Antarctica: Organic Lake... | reverse complement strand
AGAGTAGGCCCCACCTGTACTTATGAGTAGTAGGCCCCACCTCTATGTGTGAGTAGTAGGCCCCACCTATGCGTACGAGTAGTAGGCTCCACCTGTGCGTATGAGTAGGAGGCCCCACCTCTACGCGTGAGTAGTAGGCCCCACCTCTACGTGTGAGTAGTAGGCCCCACTTATGCGTACGAGTAGTAGGCTTTACCTGTGCGTATGAGTAGTAGGCGGTAGGTTCCACCTCTACGTGTGAGTAGTAGGCCCCGCCTATGCGTACGAGTAGTAGGCTCCACCTGTACGTATGAGTAATAGGCCCCACCTGTACATATGAGTAGTAGGCCCCACCTCTACGCGTAAATAGTAGGCCCCACCTCTACGTGTGAGTAGTAGGCCCCACCTGTGCGTGTGAGTAGGAGGCCCCACCTGTCATTTTTAATTCATCATGTGGCCTTGTCAGTCGTGTGTCTGTGTGAATCATTACGGCAAGAGTCAGAGGTTTGTCAAACGCTGCCAAGGCTCTTTGACAGTTCAAAAGACCTCGGTGCTAGTTTGAACGCGTTTTATCGTTGACTGGTGCTAGCCATGGGTGCAAGTTGAATGCAGAGGCGTGAACTCTGGCCACTTTTTGTGTGGTAGGACTGCATCTACGTACGTTAATGCAGTGGTATGTGTGTGGTGATGTGTGCATGTGAGGAGGGTGGTGGTTGGAAGGCGGATTTTGTGTGTTGCACCATGTAAGCGCACTTTTCCTAATGCAGGTGCGCACACACACACACACACACGCACACACGCGCACACACACGCACACACACACACACACACACACACACGCACACACACACACGCGCACACACACACACACACACACAAACAAACACAAACACAGGCACACTTACATACACACGCACACACTCACGTAGGCAAGAGCCTCAGCGTGCCATCCAGCTGCTCAAGACCCCTGGCACAGGGCCCCCACGCACCTCCCTCACTGCCACTGCTGCTGCGATGTCACCTGCGGAGCTTCAGGTGCGATCCAGCACAGTCGTTATCACAGCACATGTCTTATACCACACATATTACATACCCAGGGTTGGCCAGAACCATGTATAAACAGTGTATGTACGGTTTTTTTGGCTGGCAAATCATCAAATATACGGTGGTATGCGGTGTGTATTTACGGTCCTGGCCTGCCCTACACATACCACACAAGTGCACAATGCCACTGCTGCTGCAACATTACTTACAAAATTCACCGAAAGGCTTAAAAGGAGAAGAAAGAACACCTGCCACCTGCGGAGCTTCAGGTGCAATCGAGCACCATTGTAGTCACAGCTCATAGCACACATGTGGCACAGTCAAAGTCACAGCACATACCACACATATGGCACAGTCAAAGTCACAGCACATACCACACAAATGGCACAGTCAAAGTCACAGCACATACCACACATATGGCACAGTCAAAGTCACAGCACATACCACACAAATGGCACAGTCAAAGTCACAGCACATAGCACACAAATCGCACAGTCAAAGTCACAGCACATACCACACAAATGGCACAGTCATAGTCACAGCACATACCACACAAATGGCACAGTCAAAGTCACAGCACATACCACACAAATGGCACAGTCATAGTCACAGCACATACCACACAAATGGCACAGTCAAAGTCACAGCACATACCACACAAATGACACAGTCAATAGTCACAGCACATACCACACATATGGCACAGTCAAAGTCACAGCACATACCACACAAATGGCACAGTCAAAGTCACACATATGGCACAGTCAAAGTCACAGCACATACCACACATATGGCACATTGCCACTTCTGCTGTGCTGACAGCTGCGGAGCTCCAGGTGCGATCCAGCACACACCACAGTACCACAGTCACAGCTCATACCACAAAAGTCACAAATCCAGCGCACCGCTGCCATTGCGCTAACACAGGCAGTGCTTCAGGCAATGAATGACTAACACCATACTACAAATCAAGCGTGGACATAACTGAGCTCAGGGCTCACCCCCTCTCTGCTGCTAAAATGATGCTGGCATAGCTTCAGACGAGGTCAATGCCATGCTACAGTTTGAAAGAGGGATATCATTGAACTTAGTGCTCGCCCCCTCACTGCTTCCGAAACGACGACGGCGCAAGTTTTGAAGACACTGTGCTTTGGTTGTATACTAACCCATACACAAATACAAGGTTATTTTTCCAGCCTTTCGCGGCGTATGGCAGTGCCCCCATCAAGGACGATTGATGAGACCACAATCAAGGCACACAAACTGAGACCCTGTCTTATATTTTCACAAAAGTCTGTTTGGATGCCATCACAAAACCTCTTCTAGAAAACCCAGGAACTGTACGGGCCAGTCTCTCTGCTGTATGTGCACATGCCAAAAAAAAAAGGCCAACCTCTGAACACGCAGCGCTTCCGTTTCAACCTTTATGCGATGTTTTCTTCCCCACTCTGGGTGTGTTTGTGCATCGTAGTCCCTGCTTCTCACGCACGAAGGCCGGCCTCTCAAAGAATTTATGAACGATAAAGCTTCCTTTCCTCCTCTCTGTGTGCTTGTGTGTTGCAGTCCCTGCCTCTCAAGCAAGAGGGCCAGCCTCCCAGCACGTAACAGTGCCTCCGTCAAAATTGTAATGACATGTTTCCCACATGACTGCATCGCAGTCCCTGCTTCTCGTGCAAGAGGGCCAGCCTCCCAACACGTGGTGGTGCCTCCGTCAAAATTGTAATGACATGCTTATCCTTTCCCACGTGACTGCATCGCAGTCCCTGCTTCTCGCGCAAGAGGGCCAGCCTCCCAACACGTGGTGCCTCCGTCTTGTTGATGTGGAGCCTGGAGCAAACCCTGGCCTGTTTCTGCGTGACTGGGCAGGTCAGCACTGTTCGATATAACCAGATGAGCAATTTTCATCTGAGTATTTCCATTACAAAGATCATTGTTTACGAAATGCAGAGTGTGTTCCAAACCATTGCTAGCTCATATGGCGCCGCAGAGTTTATTAAGGTTGAAAGTGGTTGTTGGTGTGGAGTGCGTATGTGTGCGCGTATGTGTGTGCATGTGCGTGTGATGACAGTACAACAGAAAAAGTATGTGCTGCGTGAGGCACGCACGACCGCACATCACACCAACATGCACACACGCACACGCACTTTGCAGTGACGCGTGATCAATGATGGTAGCCATTGTGTGTGCTTAAAATGCACACTTTAAATCTCGTACAGCAGTAGAGTGCCACTCACCACCACCATTGCCGCCTTGATGAAAACACACACACACACACACACATAGACACACTAATGCTACGTACAGGCAACATTGAATACCATGACACTATTAGGGAGTGCACGCTGACCTGGAACAGCAGCAGCAGCACCACCGCCACTGCCACCCTATAATAATAACAAACACATATATCACAGAAGCCGTCACTGAACAGGCACCTAACAATATTACACCCGCACACACTGGCAGGGGAATACACACTGACCTGGAACAGCAGCACTTCCGCCACGCTTGCTTTCACGCGGGAGGCGGCGTTCAAAGCTGCCTCCTCTACCCTAGCAGGTATGTGTGGCGCCATGTGTATGCGTGTGTGTGTGCCAGCTTGTGGTGTTTATATCGTACATGCCTGAACTTGCCGGTTTATGCATCAAGTGGTCTCTGTACATTAGGTACATCTAGGGTTAGCCAGAACCGTATATATATATAAATATATAAGCCGCATACGACCGTATATCTGGTGATTTCCGTGCCAAAAATACTGAATATACACCGTATATAAATGGTTCTGGCCAACCCTACGTGCATCCCAGGTTAGACGTGTTAAAATACTGAATATACACCGCTGTTTTGCTCAGGTGTGCTTACTCAGGTGTTTTAAGTTAACCTACTAGCAAACGGTGCTTTGCTCCTGCACTTCAACGCTTCTGCTGCACTGCACATTGCACTGTAGCCACCGTACTACAAGCTCCCTTCTGTTGAACGGTCCGTGTGTTTGTGTGTGCTGTGTACCATACCCATAACTAAGGGTGGGTCATGACCTCGCCGAGACTCGCCGAGTGTGAGGCTCGCCGAGCCTCGGCGAGCCTCTTCCCCAGTGTGGAAGACACTCGTCAGCCAGCGAGGGTGTCCACTTTTTGGGAGGAATCAGCCCCATCTCTCCAGAAATTCCCCAAAATTTCCAAATCCGAATTTTTCGTGGCTGAATCGGCTGACAGGCCCATACTTTAAACCAAGTATCTTCATTAATAATATTTATTTATTATTATATAACACCAAAATGAGTGTGCAACAGGGGGGGATGTAACCGCTAACCAAATTTTCCTGGCTCACACGCCCATATTCTCCACCCTGTCTCAACGCTAACATTCATTAATATATATAAGCGAACAACAGAAAAGGTTTCGGCTCAATCCGTGCTAATTTGAGAAAGTGATTTTTTAACCGTAATGCACCAACTAGGGCCTCTCCAGCGAGTGCCTAGCCTCGTTGAGCTTCGCCGAGCCTCGCTGGCAAAATCAGACACCCTAATTACCCACCCTTACCCATAACACACCATAAATGCACACACACTCACACACACGCACACACACACACGCACCCCAGGTGGTGTGCGGAACGCCTTCCGCGTCGATCGCTCCCATCCCCCGACTGCAAGCAGCGGCACCAGCACCGCCACAGCTGCTCGTTCAGCTGCAGCTATCGTCGCCTCGAGACCCCCCCCCCCCCGACCCGCTGCTCCTGCTGCACCAACCCCTGCTAGCAGGGAATGGCTGGTGGGTTTGTGATGAGATATTACTGTATGCACATGTTTGTGTCGTGCGCTTGTGTGTGTGTGCTTGGCTGTGTTAGTTAAAATATGATCCCCGCTGCCCCTTGCTAGCAGGAATGGCTGGTGGGCGTATGATTGGATACAAAAAGAGTGCGTGCTTTATGCACGTATATATGCACGTATATAGGCACGTCACATTTGTGTTTGTGTGGGCACCCTTGTATGCAACGTGTATGTGTGTGAATGACCACCATGGCATGCTAACAACAGGTAATAACGGTCCAGGTGTGCTTGTGTGCATGACTCTGTTGTGGGTTTGATCAGCATTATGTGTGCTCTTACTTGTTTGCATGATATTTGATATTTGTGTGTGCATCCTCACACACACACACACATATTCATTCATATGCACACACACACAAAGCTCAAAACATTCATCCACAGGTCATGACCAGCAAGAAGACCAACCGCAAAGCCCAAAACGCTTCTGCCAACGAAGGCGGAGAGGGGGGTTCTTCGAGTGGGGGTGGCGCCGCTTCCTCTGCTGGAGCGAATGGGGGTGCACCCCCTCTTCTACCTTTGTCAGACCCTTGGCTTGATCAGGGTGAGTCAATGTGGCGCTGGCGTGTCACTTCATTTGGGGGGAAAAAGGACAAATGACACAGGTGTAGGAATCGACAGGAAAACAAAACCATGTGATCAGGGGGGTCAGTGGTGTGCTGGCAAGGGACTTCACACACGGACAAGTGCAGGGATTATTAGGGTTGGAGTTAGGATACAAATCAGAGTCGTGCGATCAGAGGGTTCAGTCGTGTGCAGGCAAGGCATTTCACACACAAACAAGTGCAGGGATCATTAGGGTTGGAGTTAGGGTACAAAAGCAAATCGGAGTCATGCGACCAGGGGTGAAGCCACACGAGCAGGCAAGGCATCAATACAATCGAGCAAATAACCGTGCACATACATTCACCACTGCGATAAAGCGCAGCACAGTGCGCACACACTGATAAGGACAGTGCGACCGATAAGGACAGTGCGCATACATACACCACTGCGATAAAGCACAGGACAGTGCGCACACATCACTGCATTCCAGCTCTCACAGAGTAAACAGATTGTGTGAGTTCACACGAAAGCCAGTTTTGTTGATCAGCGCGGTGCCTACTTGTCGTTTCAATAACAGGCTAGTCAGTACCTGTATTTTCTCACATAGGGGTCACAGCACAGTCCTCCCCCCCCAAATCCGCAAACACTTGTGTGTCCACATCGTGACCGTGTGCTGACATAATACAAACTGACACATACGAAAGAACATACGTCACGAAAGTATGCTTGTAATGTTCATGCATGCAATGTTACATACATATGCATATGGTATATACATATGCATAGGTTGCACACGCACTTTTGCATGCTCTCGCACACAAATGCTCACACACACATACACACACATGCATAAAACTTACATGCTCACACACAAACACACACAAACACACACACACACACACAAACACACACACCATAGACGCATGCACATACACACATACACACCACATCACACACACAGCGGAGGCAGAGGCGGCAGAGGCACGGCGTGTGGCAGCTGAGGTGCGATCGCAGAGGGCCACTACAGTTGCAGATGATTGGGAGGAGGAGGAGGAGGCAGCGGCGGGCTCTTCTGCAGAAGCGAGCGTAATAGCAGTACGTCCTGCTATGGACTTGAGGGAGGCCAACATGTGGGGTGTGCTGGAGGAAGAGGGGGATGATGAGGGCGATTATGAGGGGGAAAGATGGCGTGAGGAAGAGGGAGAGGAAGGGGGAGAGGAAGGGGGAGATGGAGGTGGAGGTGGAGATGCTAGGGAAGGTAGGGACCAAGAAGGGGAAAGGGATAGAGAAGGAGGAGGGGAGGGGGAGGGAGAAGGTACTGGGGTGGTAAGCTTAGGTAGCGCAGGTGTTGTAGCAGGGGTAGGGGGCAGTTAGATAGAACGTTGATGATGACAGGCAGGATTTGAAACATGGTTTGGATTTTATTAAATTAAGGTAGTTGCGAGCTCAGGCTCGCAAGATGCTGGGAGTCAGTCGTACTAATAAACTCAGTTTATTTTTCCTAGCACATATGTACCTACCGTTTTTAGTATTAATTACTGTTCGTGTATGTTGCATCGCAAAAGAAGGATTCTAAGTTGCGGCTTCAGGAAAGAGTAGTTAAAAAACGAGGGGCCAACAAAGCAAGCATTCACTGTATAACAATATCAATATAGATGTGTAGAATGGCAAGATCATTACGCCTTCTAGTCGCCAGACTCGCTGTGGGAGGAGTCTCCGAGTATTACTATTCGATAACCTTGTTGGACTTACAGAGTTTACGATTAAGCCAGCAGTCAAAACGCTAGGCTGCGTGTGTAAAGTACTGTGAGGAGTGCTTGTTGTAGCACCACTAATTTGTAGCGCCTACAAAAAAAGAAGGGGATAAAAGGCACAACTTTATTGATGACGCTGCAGCGATGGATACCAGTAAAACTAATCAAGCAACTGCCAGGACCAACCGCAGGCGACCGCATAAAAATTGATGGCATATTTTCTAAGTTTCAACTTGACTCCTGTGAAGCAAAGAAACCTAAGGGTAAGAGAAGAGCCATCGCAATCTGTATTAGCAGAGACATTTTAGTTTATGATCTGATGTTTGGTTCTAGCGGTGATCTAATAGCTTTTTAGAATTCGGCAGTGACTCCTGTGCCAATAAAGCTCCATCACAGCCGTGTATTACACAGCAAAAACGCAATTTGGCATTGAGCCTCTTGCAAAAAAGGAGGTATAAGAGAAAAAGTCAGAGTTACAAGGGGCATAAACTTTTAGTCTCGCAAAGGAAATATCTGATGCATAGTTGACCGGCACTTGTCAACTGTACTGCCAATATTGCTGGGTTTTTATATCTTTTCAACCGGCTCAGATCTGCTTTTAAATGTTAATGGTTTTTAGCGAAAAGCACCTGGCTTGAAACACACTAAACACCCACAGGCGGTACAACAATATACAATTCGATGTAAAAGTACAGGCTCGAAAATGCATCTAATTGGGTTTAAAAGCGCCATCATACATCATACAGGTGGCCAAATTGCAAAAGGCAAGGCAAACAGAATAATGGAACAATGCACACACACATAAAGTGACTAAGATTGAATTATTACAATACAAAAGCCTTCTCTTCTTCTGCTATTCACAGAGGCGATAACAAATCAAATAGTGTACAAAGTCCGGTATGCAAACTAAACTATCAAGCCAACATAACTCAGGGCTAACGTTCTAAACACTCTGACTCACCCATAACAAAACAGCATGTCTGAACGAGTGATGCACGATCATTTTCTATAGAGCTTACGCTATCTACAAATGTCAATTGGCTATAAACATGGGAGGGAGGAAGGGAGGGAGGGTTGCAACATGGTGGTGGTAGGAGGTTGGTAAGCACACTGCTACTTCACTTGCGCTACACAGTAACAACATCACACTTTCACTTGCGCTACACAATAACAACATCACACTTTCACTTGCGCTACACAATAACAACATCACACTTTCACTTGCGCTACACCAATAACAACATCACACTGTCACTTGCGCTACACTGGAACAGCATCACTGTCACTTGCGCTACACTGGAACAGCAGCACACTGCACCTGTCACTTGTGCTGTGCAGTGTGCTCCCTGTCAAAAGTTCGATGTACATGTCCGCCTTGAGAGCCAGGCTTACGACACTGAATTACTGGGTTCTTCTTACTAGGATTACGACACTAAATAACTGGATTATGTTTTACTAAACCATTGCAAGCAAGATAGGGTGCAGCCTCTGTACTCTTACGACCATGGCCCCTGCATGCTGCACGCAGCTCAGCATTCTCTGCCTCTGCTGCCCTCAGGGCTTCTTTAGTTGCCATGTGCTCTGCGCACAGAGGTGGGGCAAAGAGGGGCAAATGCTTTGCTAAACGTGCTGCTTTCATGCGATTTCCACGTGCTTTGCTGAAAGACACCAAATTAAATGAGATGCATGTTTGGCAGAAAGTGCACTCTCTGCCTTTGTTTTAAGTTTTCAGTGTCTGCCATATGACCTACGCACGAAGACAGAATCGGTGCTTCTTATTCCAGGTTACAGGTTTTACAGGTTTGGGCTTGCAAGCCTTGTTGTGAAGAGGGTTGCTACTCCAAGGGCTTGCGAGCCATGGTGTTTACAGGTTTGTTGAACAAAATAAGTTGAACGGTCAGTTGCGAGTTTGCTGAATAGCTGTCCTGTAGGACTTGCGAGCCTTGTTGCTTGCATAGCCTTGTACAGCAAAGGAAAGAAGGGCTTGTCTATTTCAGTGCATGGGCTTGTTAACAGTTCAGTACACTTCATTAGGCAAAGCAAGATGAGCTCTTCCAACACAGTCACCCTTCTAGCGCACATTCACAATTCACTGCTTCCTGCTTGCAGCACAGGGATGAACAGGGGCTGAGCTGACCGTTTACCAACGTACGGGGCATACCTGTGTACAGCTCGTCAAGACTGTGGTCCAAAGAGCATAACACCTGCACAGCCAAACAAGGCAGGCTAACATGGATGATGGGAGGTGTTAGAAAGTAAAAGTCGAAAGTCCATGCTAACATGATCCAGTGTGTGCATTGAGAAGAGACGCTCGACTTGTGCCCACCCACGCTGGTCATAGCCTCACAATAAAAGGTATGGCTCCAAGGTAGGACACACACATCAAACAGAGCCTCACCACAGCTTACAATTGGGCAATGCGCATGGACAAAAGATAAGACTAGTGCTCTCACACGGACAGAGCCTCACCACAGTTTACACTTGGACACAGCAAATGCCCTCGTTCTCGTGCATCATGCATGGACAAAAGACTAGTGCTCACACTGTCTAGAGCCAACACCACGTACAGCGTGCAAAGTGTTGAGCCGAGAGTAAACATGACCCGCTCTGATACGGTGCTACGGGGTGTTGGTACATAGGGCATGCCAAATGAGGGGAGCTGCTTAAGACACAATGAGCCGCTGCCCCCCCCATTCCCCCCCATCCCCCCCCAACCACGATACCACCACCACGACTACCACCACCACGACTACCACTACCACCTCCACCACCACCACCACTACCAGGGTGCCTTGTCAATATATAAATGAGCAAATGCCCTGATCCCACGTGGTGCAACGTGCACAACTTGAGTCAAAGGTAAGAGAGCTATTTTACTTGGTTATCCCCCGAAACTGTATTGTATGGGGTATGAACGTGTATGGCTCTTGTACAGTCCTTAGTCTAAACAAGACGCCACCGATCAGTTTCCAAGAAGCAGCAAATAATTTGGACTCGAACAGTTTGGTGCTCTGGTATGGCACGAGCATGGGACAAACGTGGACAGTGAGGGGGTGTGTGAATTTTAGTTTAGATCAATGGGGGAGTGTTAAAAGTGAGGGGCGTTTTCAATTGAGATGAAATGGGTGAGAGGCATAATGTTGAAAGTATGTGTGTAGTGTGTGTAAAAGATGGAACGAGATAAGCAAATGCTTGTCGTTATTTTCTAGTGCATGATGCATCACCATTCACTAGGCCTGAGTTCCATCCTCTGCCTGGAAATGCACGTTATGTATGCACTCATTCACCTCTTTCGGGTTTCATAACGAGCATCACGTGAATGCATGCTCACTGTTTGTGTGCTCACCTGCTGGAGCTGCTGTGATGCAGAGGCGCCTGCTTCCACTTCCTGCACCATAGGGACACGCACATGCAAATATATGTTGGTACCTTGGAGTCAGCTCAGCCAAGCGCCCATCCAAATTAATACCCAAGAACAAAACCACATTCCGAGCATGCAGGCTCTTGGTTAGGCATATCTAAGCGCCCTTGCGTACTCAGTTCGAGTGCATTGGGAACAGCCTGGTAGGTGCACCTACAGTATGACTTTTGAGCGATTCCATCAAAATATCCATGCATTTTGAAAGCAACGGGTGCAGCAAGGTAGCGCGCTGAAAATAATTTGAATGGCCATTGCAATCTCCTCGGGTAACTTATGATTTTATGAAGTTTCAGGCAGCCCGCAAAATACTGACAATGCGCATGCCCAGATCGTGCAGGTGTTTGTGCGTTGCAAGTCGGTTGTGATGGGGCGTCCAGGTGCACAGATAGAAGCGGGCGTGCACAATTAAAAGTGGCATATTGATTAGGTTGCTTGACAGCAGCCAATCGCCAGCGCACTCGCTTGCAGCCAAGTGAGATCACTGACTGCAACCGTGAGAGATCTCTGTCTACAGCCGGGTTAGATCACTGTTTACAGCCGTGTGAGATCAACGTCTACAGCTGAGTGAGATCACTATTTACAACCGTGTGAGATCAAAGTCTACAGTTGTGTGACATCATTGTCTGCAGCCGTGAGATATCTCTGACTACAGCTGTGCGAGATCACTGTCTTCAGCTGTGTGAGGTTGCTGTGAGTAGCTTGGACAGTTACACAATGCATTTAAAGGTGGAGTGCGTTTTGAGTGCGATGCTGTAAGCTGTTTTGTAATTGAAATGTTTAAAAGCGGCCATACCATGTGCCAGCACTGAACTGCAGGGGCAACAGACTTGCTACACAGACCTGAGCATAATACACAGAGAGCGAACACAAGAGAGGGCTAGTCAAAGGGAGTTGCTGGCAAAACAGCTACTTGCCACTCACATAGGGGGAAATGGAGCATCCCTAACAGCAACATATAAGCCATACTCAAGGGAGAAGGGCTCACTTTCACAAACAGCGCGTCTGAAATGTAGCAAGGGGAGCCTGCATAATCCACACACAGGCAACCCATGACAGCTGGTGCTGTGAAACCGGTAGGAACCGGTAGATAGTCGACAAAGTGATCTGAAAGTGATCTGAAAGTTGTGTACCGGTGCAGCTGTGTACCGGTAGTCAACGAATGATCTGAAAGTAGTCAACAAGTGATCTGAAAGTTCCAAGAAAATTTAAGGGAACCCACTCACGTGTTGTGCATTCAGAAGTTGATCTGACAACTCCAGAACACGAAGTTTCAGCTCCTCCGCTTCGGCCTCTACCACCTTTGCCTCCTGAGCGTGCGCAAGCAGCATGCGCAAAGCGATCTCCTGCTGGACTGTGTCCTGCTGCTCTGGCCAATGATGCTGTGTTGGCTGTTGCTCTAAATCCAGCTGTGGAGGCTGCTGCTGCTGCTGCTGCTGCTGCTGCTGCTGCCCCGAACTGTCTTGCTGTTGCTGCTTCTCTTCCTCCTCCAGCCCCTCTTGCTGGTGCTGCTTCTCTTTCCCCTCCAGTCCCTCTTGCTGCTGCTGCTGCTGCTGCTGCCCCGATTTCTGGGTCTCTAATCCTTTGTATCGTGGCTGTTCTTGCTCCTGCTGCTGTTGCTGCTGCTGCTGCTGCTGTTGCTGCTGCTGCTGCTGCTGCCCAACCTGCTGTTGCTGCTGTTGTTCCAGAGGGCAATTCATAGGCGAGCAAGAAACTGGTCCTGACGTTTGAGTCGCTGCTGAGGTGCAACTGGGGGACAGAGCAGACAGGAGGGGAGGTTGTGGTGGTGGTAGTGGTGGTGGTGGTGGTGGTGGTGGTAGTGATGGTGGTGGGCCGGGACAGCTCCCCTGTTGGTTTCGAATTGCTGGGTTTTGATCTGCTGAAGACCTGAAGCAGCCGTTGTGGGCGGCGTCGCTGTTGCTGTCAACCTGTCTGGCCCTTCTGCTGACAGCTGCGTCTAACCCCAACAGCTGCTGCGCCTGCTGGGCTTCAGTCACAGCGGTACCTGACACCGACAGCTGCTGTGCCCGCTGAGCTTCAGTCACAGCGGTACCTGACGCCGACAGCTGCTGTGCCTGCTGAGCTTCAGTCACAGCGGTACCTGACGCCGACAGCTGCTGTGCCTGCTGAGCTTCAGTCACAGCGGTACCTGACGCCGACAGCTGCTGTGCCCGCTGAGCTTCAGTCACAGCGGTACCTGACGCCAACAGCTGTGTTGCCTGCTCAACGATAGCCTTAAGGTCAAGCTGGAGGCGTTGCTGCACAAGAAGGTTGGACGCCATCTGCTCAAGCTGCTCCTGCCAGCGCTGCTCTGCGAGCCTGTGGTGTGTGTGTGTGTATTTGTGTGCGTCTATATGTGTGTCTGTGTACGTGTACAAGTGTGCATGTGCATTTGTGTGTGTATGTGTTCAAGTGCGTTTTTGCGTGCGCGTGTGTGTGTGTGTGTGTGTGTGCGTGTGTGTGCCATATGTGTGTATCAAATGCATGATTCAGCCTACAGTTCAAAGGTACAACTGAACAGCCAAACACTCCCACCTGTCACTGTGAGGAGCATTCCCACAGTTGTGGGAGCCACCACTGACGCCGCAGCTGCAAGGAGCAACATCACAGTTGTTGAAACTACCACTGCTGTTGCAGGCACTCCGAGTGTTACTGCCGCCGCTGACTGAGGGTCCGCCGCCCCTGCTTCCAGAGCCTGTCGATCCATGCGGACGAGGCGAGCTTACACAAGGGGGTGCGAGGAGTAGCTGCTCCTGCTGCCGCCCGCTCTCCTGTGTGTGTGTGTGTATGTGTGTGTGTGTGTGAAGGAAAAGGATATTTTTGTATCGAGGGAAGGGAATCAGAACAAGCAGACTAGGGGAGTCAAAGAAAGGAAATAACAGTGAGCACAAAGCCGGAGGACGTCATTACATTTAAGCCTGTTTTCATGATCATGTATGTTCATTGGCAACATAGATCGATCATTTGTCGTTGGCAGTGAGTCTTTCTTGAAAAGTCGCACATAACTAAATCGCGAGCATCCTGCCATGCAAACGCAAACGCAAAGGGCGACAACATTTTATATCATGGTCAACCGCACGCGAGGCATGCACCCCTGTCCCCCTTTTGCATGTGCTACTTGTGGAGCAATACCTTAAACAAGGTGAGCCAAGCAGCGAGGGAACGGATCTAGATCAACCGCATACAAGGCATGCACCCCCGTCCCCCTCTTGCATGTGCTGCATGTGCAGCAATGCCTTAAACTAGGTGAGCCAAGCAGCGAAGGAACGGATCTAAATCACCCGCATGCGAGGCATGCACCCCTGTCCCCCTCTTGCATGTGCTGCATGTGCAGCAGCGCCTTGAACACGGCAGACCGACTGCAAAGGGAGCACATCTAGATAAACTGCACGCGAGGCGTGCACCCCCACCCCCCCCCTCTTGCATGTGCTGCTTGTGCAGCAGCGCCTTGGGCACGTTACCTCACAACTGCAAAGGGCAGTGATTCAACTGCACACAAGGCTTTGACCCTCTCACCTCTTGCATGTGCTGCAGGTGCAGCAGCGCCTTGGGCAGCAGCAAACTGAGCTGCTGCAGGTGCTGCTGCTGTCGTGCGTTGCTCGGCGTGGGTAGGCGGGGTGGCAGCAGGTTCAGATAGCACAGGTGATCATGAGCGACGGGAACAGAAGCGCTGAGTGGGAGCCCTTGTGATGAGCCGCCCCTGTTTATGTCATGGGGTGTTAGGGGCACATCTGTGGTGGGTGTCAGGGGGACGAGGCGGGGGGTGGGAGGAGGCACAGAGGGAGACAATAATGATGGTGCTGCATGAGTGCTTGAAATGGGCTGAGGACAAGACGCGCTTCTACTGCTGCTGTTGGGCTCAGGGGAGACATCGCCCTTTTTGTTTACACGCAGCTGCTGCTGCTGCTGCTGCTGCTGCTGCTCTTGAAAGCGTAGTATACGCTGCTGTTGGCGCTCCCTTGCTCCTGGCTTGATGCGCAGGCCTGAATGAGGCTCTTTTGCTGCAGGAAAGGAGCAGAGGGCGTGACTGGTGAAGTGATGGTGTTTGTGCGTGTGCATATGTGTGTGTGTGTGTCCTCTGTGCCAAGCAATGCGGTGTGGTGAGGAGTAACACAGGATTGTGTATGTATGTGTGTCCGTACGCATGTAATTTCAGTGCAAAAGCAATATGTGTGTGTACACGTGTGTGTATGTGTGTATGTTTGTGCATGTATACATGTGCGTGTATGTACATGTATGTGTGAGCGTGTGGGTGTGACCACATACCTGTCCTTTTGGTCCCCACGACCTGGGATGGAGGGACGCTACACACACTGAAATCATGGTGCCTTTTGGCATTTGCAGGTTGTGCCGCATACAACCAGCTGCGATGGATATGTTTAGATTGTGTTAGGCTACTGTGTTGATGGAGTTTGGTATATGCTACTTTGTGTGTCATGAGGTGTGAGGGTGCATGTGCTAAGGTGCTAATGCGTGCGCCTGTATGAGTGTGTGTATATGTGTGTGCGAACTTGAGTGCATATATGTGTTGTGTGCATGCATGCGTGCGTGCATGCGTGCGTGCGAGTATGTGTGACTGTGTGTATGTGTATTTGTGAGTGTGTGTGAGTGTGTGTGATTGCGAGTGTGCGTGTGCGTGTGTGTGTGTGTGTGTGTGTGTGTGTGTGTGTGTGTGTGTGTGTGTGTGTGTGTGTGTGTGTGTGTGTGTGTTATGACTCACGAGCTAAAAAGCGCCAGCACGTTGTTTTCTGTTGTCCTAGGTGTATGCATAGGCTCATGTCATGTCCCTGACAGAAAAGTCAATCATCTGTTGTGGTACCTATTTGACCCGAATCTATTGCAAATTTCATTCCACATTCAGGTATTTGTTTAAGTAACAAAATGCAGAAGTTGTTGAACAGAAAGTTTTGTACTCATAGCAGACCCCTTTGCCCATCAACCGAGTTAAAGCTCACAAAGTAAGCCGCACACACCTAGACACGCACATACATACACATATACACACGCACGCGCGCACACTCACAAATCAAACAGAGGCACACACAAGCACACACGCATGCACATGACAATGTACGCATAAACACACACACACACACACACTCACACACACACACACACACACACACACACACGCACAACAATTGCAAATGGCAGGAAAAGGCACCCGCCCCCTGCTGCCTTGGGTGAATGGCAGACTATGACAGTTCTGCTCGGTGGCGCGAGCGTGGGGAATTACGCCGCCGCTCGTACAAAATTAGGTGCTGCTCTTTCAGCTCCAATCATTTCAATGGTAACTTGGTGACGACAGCAGCTGAACTACTAATTGGACAGCTCATTTTGGATTGGAACTGATCACATCCTGCTGACACTCCGCAGGCATGTGGCTTTTGTTGCACAAAGCTAGGTATCCTCCCGACGGACTGCGTTGAGTTTGATTTCGTCTGGAAGGCAAGTGCAATGCAATCATCTCTAAGGTACACACACACACACACACTCAAATACACACACGCACATACACACGCACATACACACGCACACACACACAAACACGCACACACACGCACACGCACCACACATACACACACACACACACACACACACACACACGCACACACACACACGCACCACACACGCACAAAGCACACACACATACCTTTTAACACAAATTCAATGCAGATCCTGATGACGATGGCTGCAGCTTTGTATTTGTTAGAATCTGATTTTAAAAATGCAGGCGGCAGAGAGGGTGGTGTGCTGCTCGCGTCGTTTTTTTGGGGGGCATTCGGAATGCTGATTGGGGCGTGCTTGGCATATTTCCTGCTCCAAGTGAGTGCAAAAACCAAAGCACGCATTGTTATGCCATACGTTGATTGATCTGAAATGATGCATGCGCATTGTGACAAAGCACCTTGGAAACGTGGAGCCAACGTGCTCTCAGCATTTATCACCAAACTGCACCTTCAACAGTTTTGGGTCCACCTGTTTGTCAGTATTTATTTTCTGTCTTTCATCACGTCTGCTAGGTGTCCTGCCGCAACCAATCATCCGCAGCACATTAAACAATTTAGGAATGATCTGAGCTTGCGTTTTGATTATCTGTCCGCATTTAGCCTGCCAGATGATCTGCCGCAAGCAATCTCTGCAGCACCTTAAATCCTCCGCACAGGCACATTTGGGCCATGAGGGCAAGCAGCTTGCGTGCTGCTTATGTGCCTCTTACATCGGAGGATCCACAAACTTTGCCGCGGTTAGCAAGGTACGGTGCTGTTGTGGAATGTTTACATGCATAACAGGGGTATTTATTACATGCGCTTTATTTTCTTTTTTATCTTTCATTTTTCATAAAGTCTGGGAATTCCGAAAATTGATTTCTGGTATAGAAACATGCAGGAATGTGTAGTGGCCAGAAGTCCCCCTCAAATCAATCCCCCCCGCTGCCTGATGTGAGCTGGGATTGAGCATTTATAAACAATCTGATAGCTGCTCATTTACCGAGAGGATGGTAAAATCAAGCGAGTGCCAGGAGCTTGTAAGTATCATAACTTTTTGACGTCACGTATTAAATGAAATATGAATTACACATTTGGAACCCTGATGTCGAGAGCTGTAGATTGGTATATAGATGAGTTGATTCTGAGGGGGCCAAAAGGGGGGGGGTCGGGATATTTTGGAAGGTCTCCAGAATTATACTGGGCCACTTCCACAAATTATTTAATAATTTTGGATTCCTCAGCTCAAGCCCAGTCGATTGGCACCCTTGTTGGGTGATTTTATTAAAGGAGGGGGTCTGGGGGTCATAGAAATGCATGGAATGCCCCCAACTAGGCAGCGGGGGAGTCCTTTCTTGTAGTTTACGCATTGCATTATGCATAAGTTGCATGATAAAAGTAAAAAAGTGCTTTGGCAAAGGTTATGGCTGGATTTGTGCACTAAACAGGTGGTCAGTGCAAGAGCGTGCGCATATCAGTTTTTGCCCTATAACTCTTCAGGTAATAATTTGTTTGGCGAGAAAACTGTGCAGGCAGATGGATGCTTGCATTCTGAGCAGATTGACACCCTTTTTATAAGTGTGGGGGGTCAGGAAGGGGGGTTTGGGGAGGGGGGGGGTGTCATTTTGGGCCAGAGGCCCAAAATTGACACGTGACTGTCAGGGAATTGTATTTTAGACTCCTGCGGGTGCCTTCAATTTTGAGAGCCGTGCTTGTGAATAGCAGAGTATTTGTGTGCTCTTTTAGTTAATCTTTTGCATGCAGAAAGCGTGCAAATTAGGACATTATGAATCCCTATTTTGCGTACCTTGAATTAGTATGTCAAAATAGTTTAGCTGTCTCACTGCTGTCCTTTCAGTACACATCAATCCTGAAGGTTGAGGTGGTTAGCTGCCTTTTGATGTAAATATTCACTCAATTAAGACCCATTGTGTTCTGGTAGTGTGATGCTCAAATACGCAGGGCTGCGGAATGAACTAAGTAAAAGAAAAATGGCCTTTGTCGTATTAATTTTTCTCCTCTTTCATAAATTTGAGGTTCATTTTCTCGTGGACAGTTGATTGATAACACTTCTCTTGCACTTGAGCACATCGTCACAAAACGAATTGGCTGCCTTGGCTTGCACCTTTTTCCACCAGAAGTAGAGAGCTCACTACATTGCAGTGTCAGGCAGGTTGCATGATAGGCTGGAAGTTGCTGACCCTCCTAACACTAATGTGTACGACGTACAATGATATTGCAAAACACGAAACTTATCACACCGCTTGAACGCTTCTTTTCAAACACATTTTGGGACTCTCAGCTGCCCAGATTTCTTCTGATCTGCTCAAGGCATTTAAATGCGCACACACAGATCCACACTTACACAAATGCAGAACCTGAGGCTCCCGGCTGCCAGTTTTCCTCTCATCTGCTTAGCACTCAGAAATTACACACACACGTGCACACACACATGCACTCGCACACAAATGCAGATTGTAGGGCTCTCGGCTGCCAGCATCCCTTCTGCCATGGCTGTGGATAACCTTGCAATGGCGGCCTGCTTGTGCCTTCTCATGGGAGCCTCTTCACGAGCGCCACCCACGTCTAAACAGCCAAGCATTAGTACTAGGGACAACACTGACAGCAATAGCCGCGGCAGCAGCAGGAGCAGAACCAGCAACAACAGCAAGGAAGTTGGCAATATTGACAATAAATATGAAAGCACCAATAGCGGTAGTAGCTGTTCAGCAGACCAGAGCACAAGCAGCAGTAGCAGCAGAACCAGCAACAACAGCAAGGAAGGATGCGGAGAGTCACAGTTCTTAGACACAGGCCAGCTTTCCTTAAACGCTTCTCCCTCAACCTCCACGCTGCAAGGAACTGAGAGCACTGGCCCCTCGTCCCAATCTTCCCCTCCCTCCTCCTCCACGCTGCAAGGAACTTATAGCACTGGCCCCTCGTCCCAATCTTCCCCTCCCTTCTCCACGCAGCAAGGAAC